>Ga0157373_10000702_pt1 | contig 26252 bp, 23 predicted proteins | sample C65metaG_FD_113460 | JGI IMG/M metagenome (GOLD analysis project Ga0157373, IMG submission 113460) | Corn rhizosphere microbial communities from Kellogg Biological Station, Michigan, USA - C6-5 metaG | ecosystem: Host-associated > Plants > Roots > Rhizosphere > Soil | place: USA: Michigan... | reverse complement strand
GGCAAGGTCCTGAGGTTTCGTCCTGCGCTTTACCTCCTGCAGCAGTCTTGGCATGTCGGCCATCGCTGCATCATAACCTTTCCTAATCAGCTCTGCCACGGGGTAAAAGTTACTGGCACTGTAATCCTGTACATCAGGCTGTATATAAGTCCCATTGTCGCCAATCAGCGTCGAGTCTGATTTTGCAAGGAACATAAACATCATCAGGCGGTTCATCAGTCGCTCGTCCCCCGTTTTTGGATATTCCTTGAAATTCTTGGCAGAGACATTCACTCCGATCATATAATCAGGATTAAATTCCTTTTTCATGATATCGGCAGGAAAGTTATTGTATAGGCCGCCGTCAAACACATATTTGTTGTCAAGTTTGATGGGCCTGTAAATCAAGGGTACAGTCATCGTGGCACGTACTGCTTCTGCCAGACTACCATTTTTTACCGTAATACTGGTCTGTGAAAAAACGTCTGAAACCATACATCGGTAGGGCACAAACAGGTTGTCAAAGTTATCTTTTGCGATTGCTGAAGCCTGTGAAAGGAGCTCTATGAGTGCAAAATTCAGCGGGATGTCATTCACGAGGTTATTTCTGATACTCATTCTGAGTGAGGTATCCACCTGTATCTTTGCAGTAATCAGAGATGCATTGGTGCTGCTCTTCTGGAAGTAGTAGCTGTAATCGCTTTTGTAACGGCCATTAACCCAATCCTGAAACTCTGTGGTCAGCGCTATTTTTTCAATCTGAGCTGGTGAATACCCTGCGGCATATAAAGCACCCACGATGCCGCCCATGGAAGTGCCTGTGATGTAATCGATAGGGATGTGATTTTCTTCGAGGGCCTTCAGGGTGCCGATATGTGACAGTCCTTTTGCGCCTCCACCACTCAATACGAGGCCAACCTTCTGGCCATTAGCGTGAAATGCCCAGAAACAGATGATGAACAGGAGAAGTTTTCTTGAAGAGATCACTTCCCTAAAATACAGGTTTTCTTTCAGACCTGATTCAAAATATAAATATTATAGTTGAGAATTGCAGCAAAACTTACCCATAGAAAATAGGGTATGAATAATAATCCCGCAGTTTTATCAATCTTATAAAAGACCATCCCGTTGATCACTATGACAACGAGCAGGGTGATGATTTCGATGAGTGCCGCACCTATCAGATGGGTATAAAAGAATAGGAAAGACCACATCAGATTCAGGATCAGCTGTATGAAATAAATGGCAGCCGTTCTCGGAAAATGTTTGATTTGTGCCCTCTTCTGCCAGACGAGGTATGCGGCGATACCCATCAATAGGAATAAGACCGACCATACAGGGCCAAATAGCCAGTTGGGGGGATTAAATGAAGGTTTTGCAATACCAGGATACCAGGTTTTCACTGATCTGACAGTGATGAATCCACCCAGGGCACCGAAAATCATCGGGATGAGAATATGAATAAAAAAGGGTATAAACTGAAATCGTTTCTCTGGGCTCTGCATAGCTACAAATTTGTACAAAAAAAACTAAATTGCAGCCCTAATCCCATTGTCAATGCAAGTCTTTAAACCTGTCGCAGATTCTCAGATTACACTTACAGAGCTGATGATCCCTTCCTATTCTAATTTTGGCGGTAAGATCCATGGAGGCATTATTTTAAGTTTAATGGATAAGGTGGCCTATGTATGTGCGGCCAAACATTCTGACGGCTATTGTATCACTGCCTCGATTGATGTGGTGAACTTCCTGGCACCGGTAGAAGTGGGAGAGCTGGTATCATTAATGGCTTCGGTAAACTATGTGGGCAATACCTCAATGATTATCGGCATCAGGGTGATTTCAGAAAACCTGAAAACACATGTGGTAAAACATACCAATACAAGTTATTTTACGATGGTCGCGATCGGGGATGATAACCGCCCGAAGCAGGTGCCCGGACTGACACTTGGCAGCCAGGATGATATCAGGCGCTTCTCACAGGCCATGCACAGAAAAGAACTTAAAGATACGTACAAAAAGGAAGAGGCAGAGCTGAAGAAGGTGTATGACAGGGATAGCTTCCTCGAGGTGTTACAAAACGAACGCTGCCAGATTTCTTTGTAGCGATATTTTTAATCGTCTTTGTGACGTTAAATGCCTTGTATTCAGAATCTGTTTGGTACATTAGTGTACCAATATATTCAGAGATATGAAGGGTTCAGCAATTGCTTTACTGCTGGGACTGAGCGTTAGCAGCTTAGTCTTTGGACAGGAAAAGGATTATCCCATTCAGCCTTTATCCTTTACTAAAGTACAACTTGAGGATACTTTCTGGTTACCCCGCATAGAAACGAACCGTACTGTCACTATTCCGGCATCCTTTGCCCGCTGTGAAAACACAGGCCGCATCAATAACTTCAGAATGGCAGCGGCAAAAAAGGGGAAGTTCTGTACTGTGTTTCCTTTTGATGATACTGATATTTACAAAACGATTGAAGGGGCTTCCTATTCCCTGGCCTTACACCCGGATGAAAAGCTGGGCAACTATGTAGATTCTTTGATCACTACGGTGAAAAATGCACAGGAGCCGGACGGTTATCTCTATACAGCACGCACAATTGACCCGCTGCATCCCCATAAATGGGCGGGTGCCGAACGCTGGGTAGAAGAGAATAATATGAGTCATGAACTCTACAACTCCGGGCATCTTTTTGAGGCTGCGGCAGCACATTATCAGGCTACCGGAAAGCGCAACCTCCTGGATATAGCTTTGTTCAATGCTGATCTGCTGGTACAAACTTTTGGGCCGGGCAAAAGACACGTAGCCCCGGGACACGAAATCGTAGAGATGGGACTGGTGCGGCTGTATCGTATAACAGGGAAACAGGATTATCTACAGCTGGCGAAGTTCTTTATCGATGAACGGGGGAAAAGAAAATACGATAAATCGAGCAGCGATGTCTGGAAAAACGGCAGCTATTTCCAGGACGATGCGCCTGTGACAGCTCAGGCTCAGGCAGAGGGGCATGCCGTCAGGGCCATGTATTTATATAGCGGCATGGCCGATGTTGCAGCCTGAACGGGTGATCAGGCTTATATCGAGGCCATCGACCGCATCTGGAACAATATGGTTGCTAAGAAGATTTATGTGCAGGGAGGGATAGGAGCGGTACCAAACGGGGAACGTTTTGGCGAAGATTACGACTTGCCTAATGCCACGGCTTATAACGAAACCTGCGCAGCTATAGGGAATGTATATTGGAACCACAGGATGTTCCTGCTGCATGGGGATTCAAAATACGCTGATGTCATGGAGAAGGTGCTCTACAACGGGCTGATATCAGGGGTAGGCCTCGATGGAAAGTCTTTTTTTTACACCAATGCATTACAGGTAACAAAGGGATTTACGCATAAAGATCTTGAAGCCGGACGTTCCGGATGGTTTGAATGTTCATGCTGCCCAACCAATATCGCACGCTTTTTACCTTCATTACCAGGTTATATGTATGCAAAGCGTGATCAGGATACTTATATCAATTTATATATCAGTGGCACTGCGGATCTTCAGATCGCCGGCAGGCCTGTAAAGATTGAACAGCAGAATGATTATCCCTGGAATGGATTACTGACTTTCCATGTCATTCCTCAGGCGGAGCAGCAATTTACCTTACGCTTCCGCCTCCCGGGCTGGACAAAAAATGAGGCTATACCTTCGGATCTGTATAGTTTTAAAAAAGCATCAAACAAACCTGTTGTCATAAAGGTGAATGGGCAGCCGGTAAAGTATCAGACTGAAGCCGGATATGCGTTGATCTCCCGCACATGGAAGCCGAACGACCTGGTGCAGATGGATCTGCATATGGAAGTACGCCAGGTGGTGGCCAGCAGGAACTTAAAAGATAACATTGGTAAATCAGCTCTGCAAAGAGGTCCGCTGGTTTATTGCGCCGAATGGAAGGACAATGGGGGTAGGGTGAGCAATTTGCAGTTACCCGCTAATGCTGTGTTTAAGGCACAGTTTGAACCGGATTTGCTGGGAGGGGTAAATGTGCTGAAGGGTAAAGCTTTTACGGCCATTCCATATTATGGTTGGGCAAACCGCGGTGAGGGCGAAATGACGGTCTGGTTTCCTTCTGCAGCAGGCACGAAAAAAATATCAAAATAAATTATACTAAATTGGTAGACTATACTTATATTTGCTCTTAATAAACAGTTCTTAAATTTATTTTACTTATCCAGAAAGACTGAGGGAAAGGCCCTGTGAAGTCTTAGCAACCTGTATTTACAAGGTGCTAAATCCTTCCGCTATCAGCGGATAGATAAGAACATTTCCATCTGCCTCTCTGCATAAGTTTATTTAATATTTAATCACCTTTAAAAAATTGATGGAAATGAAAATTTATCTTGACAACGCAGCCACTACCCCTCTAAGCATTGATGTTTTCCAGGCTATGCAGCCATATTTCTTCGAAAATTTTGGTAATCCCTCATCTGCCCATCATTGTGGCAGGGATGCAAAAACAGCGGTTGAGAAATCAAGGAAGGTGATTGCGGAGCTGTTAAATACGACACCAGAACATATTATCTTCACCTCAGGTGGTACCGAAGCTGACAACACGGCTATCCTCTCTGCCATTCGCGAAAATCAGATCAAACTGGCTATTACGACGCCATTCGAACACCATGCCGTGCTCAATACGCTGAAAACGCTTCAACAGAACGGGGAGATCGAACTGGTATTTCTGGAACATGATGACCGGGGAAACTTGTCACTCTCGCACCTGGAGCAGTTACTGGCTGCGGGAGAAAGGGCTTTTGTCTCAGTGATGCACGGAAATAATGAGGTGGGTAACCTGAATGATATTGATGAAATCGCTGAAGTCTGTAGTAAGTACAGTGCTGTTTTCCATTCAGACACTGTACAAACCATGGGGCAATATGTGTATGATACACAAAAGCTCAAAGCGGACTTCCTCGTAGGATCGGCCCATAAATTCCACGGCCCAAAGGGTGCCGGATTTTTATACAAACGTTCTTCTGCAGCAATACGTCCCTTTATTAACGGAGGTGCCCAGGAAAGCAGCCAGCGCAGCGGAACGGAAAACGTAACCGGCATCGTAGGACTGGCAAAGGCGCTTGAAATCGCTTACGAAAACAGGGATGCCTACCAGAAACATATCGCTGATCTTAAGGAACGGATGATCTATAAACTCAATGACGCTATTCCGGGCGTCAGATTTAACGGTAACTCTGCGCAGAAAAACCTGAGCCTCTCCACTGTACTCAGTGCAGCTATCCCTCAAACTCTTACCGGTGCTTCTCCTCTTGATTATCTGGATATCTTCCAGATCTGTGCTTCCGGCGGTAGTGCCTGCAGCAGCCATTCTGCCACAGGCTCACATGTACTCCATGCGCTGGGTACTGATCCTTCACGCAGCACGATCAGATTTTCTTTCAGCAGATACAATACTGCGGAAGAAGTAGATTATGTGGTGGATAAACTCGCAGATCTTTTTAAGCTATCACCAGCTCCATTTGAATATTACAACGTTCGTACGGCGTAGCGCGCCCTGCAACTTTTTCAAAACCCAGTTTATGGTAGAGATTAATTGCAGGCTTTAAGAGGGTGTTGCTTTCCAGATAAATTTTGGCAGCACCCATCGTTTTCGCCTTGCTGATCACTGCCTGGGCCAACAGAAAACCGATGTTTCTTCCCTGCGCCTTTGGTGAAACGGCCATCTTGGCCAGCTCATAGTCGTAGTCCGGATCATCCATTTTTACCAGTGCACATACGCCAAGGGGCTCATTGCCGATCAATGCCACCAGGATTGATCCGCCTTTGTTAAGGATATAGCTTTCGGGATTATCCAGTGCCTTATAATCGGCTTCTTCCATTTTAAAATAAGTGGAGATCCATTCTTCATTTAAGGCACGGAAGGCCGTCTGGTACTCCGGTTTGTAATCGACGATCTGAACGTTTTCACTTTCGCGTTTCTTGCGGTGTTCTTTCACCCTGGTCAGCAATGATTTTTGCTCGAGGATAAATTCCCATTCTTCAATGGCTTTCCACAGGTTGTGATTGGTCTGTTCAGAGATCTGATCTATGGCTGATTCCAGATCTGTAAACTGATGCTGGATTTTCTCATTGATCTCAGCTCCTTTTTTGGAAAGCTTCACAATACTTCTTCTGCCATCAGCTTTGTCTTTTTTTTCTATGATGAGACCTTTCTTTGTCATCTCGCTGATGATCTTGCTCACTGAAGGGTGGGAGTGCCTGATTTCTTTTGCAATGGCCGTGATTGTCTTTTCTTCTCCCTGTGACAAAACATAGAAAACGGGAAACCATTTGGGCTGAAGATCAACTTCATACAGGTTGTAAATATGTGCAGCGTCTTCTGTTATTTTCTCGGTAAGCATGCGTAGTCTGCTTCCTATTGCGATCTTTCCAACTTTATCAAAAAATTCCATGAGTATATATGGTAGGTAATTATGTAATCAGTTACGTAAATGTACTGTTCTTTATAATCCCAGCTCAGGAAAGTTTTGTTTTTGAGATTTCAGTGACATTGCAGAGAAGATGTGATGATGGCATCTGTAAAACAATGCCCGCGTGGATACGCAATGTAGAATCGCATTAAACAGTCCTTCTAACAGAGGACTGTTTAATTGACGATAAAGATGGATGTCTTATACTTTTTCGGTTTCTGCCGGCTGCGGTTCTGCTTCAACAATTGCAGCATCTTCTTTCGTCATGAAAGCAGATTTATCGATCCTGAGATCCTTTGCAAGTTTTTTTGCCAGTTGTTTCGATCCTTTTTGAATGTCTTTGTTAAGTTTTTTTGATCCTTCTCCAAATTGGGCTGCTAAATCCTTCAGGCTTGCTTCCAAACTCAAACGGATATCTTTTTCTGCGGTTTTCCTGGCTGATTTTACCAGAGATTTAAGCTTACTTTTTTTCATATATCTTTGCTGTTACCCCAAAGATATGTTATATTAATGTTGTGTTAATATTATCTTTATGTTAAGCATAACTGTGTTCTTAACATTAAACCGCCATACTGATTTCTGCTGCTTTAGACAGTCCGGTCAGCAGGCTTTCAATATGTATTGGTTTGGAGAGATAATCATTCATCCCAAGTCTTAAACATTCATCTTTATCTTCCTGCATTGCATTTGCTGTCATGGCGATAATCACCGGTTGCTTCATGCTGCTGTTGCGGATAGCCTGGGTTGCTTCCAGACCATCCATTTCGGGCATCTGGATATCCATCAGTATGACATCAATATCATGGCTGCTCAATAAAGTAAGTACTTCCAGGCCATTTACTGCCAGCACAGGCTCATATCCCAGTTTGGTCAATATCCTCATGATCAGTTTTTGATTGATCATATTATCTTCAGCCACCAGTATGTTCAATGGATTTTTCAGGGCAAAGTCTTCTGCCAGTAAGCCTGCATTGGTCTGTCCTTGTTTAGCCAGATCTGTGTTCGGCAGGATGTCCGTAGGGCGTACTTCCGTTTTCATGGTAAATATAAATGAACTGCCTTTGCCAGCCTTGCTCGTGGCCGTAATGGTGCCTTCCATCAGGTGCACAAGTCTTTCGCAAATAGCCAGGCCCAGACCCGTGCCCCCATATTTACGGGTAGTAGAAGAGTCTACCTGTGAGAAGGCCTTAAATAACCTGGATAGCCTGTCGGCAGGAATTCCAATGCCACTGTCACGCACTTCAAAAGAGAGAACAAGAGTGCCATCGGGATTGATACTGGCCAGTTTAACCCCCAGATAAACATCTCCCTTGCTGGTAAATTTAATCGCATTGCCCAGCAGGTTAATCAACACCTGTTTTAACCGTAGGCTGTCGGCCGCAATCTGTTCAGGAACCGCCTGGTCAACTTCATAGATCAGGTTGAGTCCTGCTTCAGCTGCTCTTCCCTCAAACATGTCAATCACCTCCTTGATACATCTTCTGGCATTGAAATCATGAGGATCAAGTTCCAGATTCCCGGATTCAATTTTTGAGAAGTCTAGCACATCATTGATCACGTTTAATAAACTTTCGCCACTGATCCTGATAGTATCTACATATTCAGCCTGCTCGGCATTTAATTTGGTATCGTGCAGCAGGGAGGTCATCCCGAGTACCCCGTTCAATGGTGTACGAATCTCATGGCTCATTGTAGCCAGGAAGATGCTCTTGGCCTGATTTGCTTTTTCAGCTTCTTCACGTGCGGATTCTTCCTGCTCTTTCTGGCCGTGTAAATCCTGGTTCAGCAGTTGTAATTCTTCCGACTGTGCCTGCAGTTCCTCTGACTGTACCTGCAACTCTTCGTTGAGGTCCTGCAATTTTATCGATTGAATTTGTAACTGCTCGGTATGGCGGTTGAGGTTGTTAATATAGGTCTTCAGGGTAGTTTTCAGCAAATTGAAATCCCTGTATAATTTTTCAATTTCATTGATGTGGGATGCGCTGCCTTTTCCGCTGTCTGACGACTGGATGTCTCTGAAATCTGAGTTGATAAAGGCTTCCATTCTGTTGTTCAGTTCCAGAATATCACGGGTCAGGTATTTAGAAAGAGTAAGACTAAGAAACATCACAAGCAACACGACCGCGACAGAAACGATTACGAGGATGGTGTTAAAATGTCCCTGTAACAGATGAGTTTCGTTGGTGGCTATGTTATCAGTATTGATATATTGCCGATCAAACTGACTGATCTGATGTTGTATTTGTGGAGAAATTCCGGCTTTATAATACACCCCGAGCTCCTTGGTATATTTCACAAAGACGCTGAACAGGTCCCTGTAGTTTTTGAGTGCCTGGTAACTTTCATCAGGGCTTGAACGCATCATCAGGGAGTCGATTTCGCGAAAGAACAATTGCTCATATTCTGGCTTTCCCCGCAGCATATAGTCCTTCTCATGCCGTCTCAGCTGTAAGATCTCGCTTGCCGGGATGGCTTTGGAGCGCTCAATCCAGTGTGCATACTGCCTCATTTTACCTTCCAGGCCTTCGTCTTCAAAGCCTTTTTTAAAATAAACGTCTTTGAGTGACCTTCCCAGATGAAGTGTTTGTCTGCTGATATGAATGAGGCTGTCCAGCGGCATATTCATGTCGAGGTGATTTTGCTGGGCCTTTGATTTAAGCCTTGTCAGGTTATTGATAATACTGTTCTGCAGTTCCAGAAATTTGTCAATATCTTTTTGTTTGCCTGTTTGATAAAAAGCAGGTTCATGATAGCCTGAAAGCATAAACTTCTGAAGATAGCCTGTGCTTTCCAGATACTGGATCTGGATACTGCCCAGACCGGTAGAAAAGACCTTAAGATTGCGCTGCTGGGCGTTGATGAACAGATAAGTACATAGCCAGATCAGGATAACCGGGATAAATGAGAAGAAACTTAGAAGGAGCCTGGCCTTGAAAGATTTTAAGAGACGTAAGTTGAAAAAGAGCACCAGCAAGAATACGAAAGCGCTAATACTACGACGTTAAATGTATGTTAAGTTACAACACCTATAAATGTGATGCCCGGAGCTCCGAAAACTTCAATTCGTCGATACATTTTAGCTATTGACCCGGACTGTTTTAAATTGTAACCGAATTATTACCAGATTCGCAGAACAATTAGAAACACAATGAGAAAGTTATTTTTTTTAATCGCACTGTTAACTGTTATTGCGATTTTATGGTTTAGGGAGAACACTGCAGAACTGTATTTCGGGCTCGCCCTGGCAGTGATCCTGAGCGTGGCCTACCTCCTCGGCCGGGTATCATGGATTAAGATCAAACGCATTCTGGTAGGTTTAAATTAAATCTGCCCTTAATTTCCACCTTTAAATTTTTCCACTTCAATACGGTTCTGCACTGACCTGGGCAGTGCAGACAGCAAATCATAACCCGTTGCCTTTTCGATGTCCCTCACTGTGCAGAGGTACTTCATCCAGTTTGGCGCTATCGCATTATCATTTGGTGTATCAACTGCAATCACACGCGTATTGGTATTTATTCTTTGCAGGTCATCACTGCCTTCAGGAATCACAATAACTACTTTCCAGATATGGGAAGGAACGTTGATTCTTCCATTGTCTATGGTTTCAGCATAGCCATTTTTGCCGCTTCCACCGCTGCCGTAGCTGCCCATGATGACGTATATTTCGTTTCCCTTTTTTACCTGGTTCCTGCAGTAGCTTTCCAGATGTTCCCAGGTATGCTGGTTATTGTTTGGCGCCTGTGGTATCATGTTGTTCATCAGAAAAGTAGAGGAGTTTGCAGCAGTAGAACTGGTACGGTCTCCGCTGGGGCAGTTGTGGCCCTTGTCAAAGCCGGAGCCTTTGTAGGCCGACTGGTTAACTTCATACCAACCCCCGGGCAAACTGGTGTCCGGTCTGAAGTTATTGAGGCGTTCCGTGTTACCCAGATCTTCAGCACCTATATGCCAGCTCACCCAGTTTGGAGTTGCCCTGCTACGGCTGTAACTTTCTATATAGTACTTGTGGTCGATCAGGTAGTTATCGGCATTAACTGTACTATTGGTGGCATTGCTGGGATTTCCAAGCAACATTTGGCTGGCTATACTATCATTTTTTTGTGGAGTCTCAGTCGCTGCATTTTTATAATGCTGTGGGGCAGCTGAGGAGGCCGGGGTTGGTAAGTTGATTTTAGTCCTGAGAGTATCTGAAGATACTTTACGGCCATAGGTATTAAAGTCGGTTTGCTGTGATTGCTGGCAACTCGTTTCGTAAAGCAATACGAGAGCGACTGAGAAGGGTAACAGTATATTTTTATAGTTCATTTCATCATTAAATTACGGCAAAGGTAATACTGTTGCAGCAATGGTTCCCGAGTCTTAAAATTTATAATTACTTTTTTAAAAAATTTAGGATATTACAATAATAGTATATACCTTTAATATAAAAGAAAAACACACACCAAAATAGGAGCCCTGTAGCATTTGCGCAGGGCTTCGCTTTTCTCTGTACTCAAATAAGTTGTAAGAAATACGCCTTTTCCGGCAGTATTAAGGGAATATTAATGATACGGCATCTGATATAAAATTGATACTTTAGGTCAATCATTTCTTAAAACCATGTTAACAGTAGAAAAAATAGGCGGTACTTCAATGAGTGCCCTTGAAGATGTTATTCAGAATATAATTTTATTTGAGCGTACAGGCGACCAATTGTACAATAGAATATTTGTCGTATCGGCATTTTCAGGTGTCACTGACTTATTGCTCGAAAACAAAAAGACAGGAGCTCCCGGAGTCTACCACAGAATAGCCAAACATCAGAACTTTCATAAACCGCTGAAAGAGCTGATCGTCAAACTGAAAGCGATAAATAAAAAGTACGCAGCTCTCGGACTTGATCTCAGTGCAGCTGATCAGTTTATCGAGAAACACATTTTGGAAGCCCAGACTTACCTCGAAAATTTATCCAATATACTGGCCTCGGGCTATGTAAGCAGGGAAGGCATTTTACAGGCAGCCAGGGAAATTCTGGCCTCGATCGGTGAAAGCCATTCGGCTTTTAACTTCACCAATATACTTCAGAATAAAGGAATTAATACCACACTCGTAGACTTAAGTGGTTTTGATGACCATCTTGCCTATACCATCGATCAAAGAATAAAACACGCCTTCAAGAGAATTGATTTTGCGAAAACGATTTGTATTGTAACCGGGTATGCCAAAGGTACCGAGGGAATTATGCGTGAGTTCGACAGGGGTTACTCTGAAGTGACATTCAGTAAAATTGCTGAATTTCTGAAACCCGAAGAGGCGATCATCCATAAGGAATATCATCTTTCTACAGCCGACCCGGCTATGGTTGGTATCGAAAACTGTATTCCTGTAGGATATACAAATTACGATATCGCTGATCAGCTTGCTGATGTAGGTATGGAGGCTATACACCCTAAAGCTTCCAAGCCATTAGAGATCAACGGTGTTAACCTTCGGATAAAAAATACGTTTGAACCTTCACATCCCGGTACACTGATCACACGCGAATTTGTTTCTGAGCATAAACGTGTCGAGCTGATTACCGGGACAGATAAGTTACTGATTATTGATGTATATGATCCGCTGATGGTGGGTAATGTCGGAAGTGACCTTCAGATTATGCAGATCTTTTTTGATCATAAATTGAGCTATACATTTAAGGCTACAAGTGCCAACAGCATCACTATCGTGATCTGGGAACGTGACTTTGATAAAAAACTCATCACCGACCTCGAAAGCAAATTTGAAAAAGTTACCGTAGAGAAAGCAGCGATGGTCTGCCTGCTCGGTTCAAATATGGATCAGCCCGGATTACTTGGAAAAAGTGCGCTTGCACTTACTGAACATGGAGTGGATATTAAAAGTGCAGGTTTCGCCCTTAGAAAAGTTAATATCCAGTTTCTCGTAGCCCGTGAAGATTTCCGGACAGCAATCATTGCGCTCAACAAAACAATGCAGTAGTAATGCTCAAATCTTTCTGGCGGAGACTTTAGGTCTCCGCTTTCTTTGTTTTTAGGGTTTATAGCCTCTCAACTTCTGGTTAATCAGTCCTGTTATTCCTGTTTAAGTTAAAATTTTGCTTATTTTTTCAAATAAATACAGCGATTTATGCCATGTTGCCTTGTTTGCTGGTAATAGTTGCTGCTGTAAGCAAAATTTTAATGTTACTACTCTGTTTTTCCGATTTATACTTTAAAAAATTGTTAATAAAGAACAGTTTTCTGTTTTCCGGGAACGATTGCGTAATTTAAAATCTTCTTTTATTTTTTTTATTTCTTCAGAGTGAGTACTCTTGCTTCCACTGATGTTTAAAAATTTTACTATTGATGTAAAATGGAAGATGTTGCTGATAAAAACTAAGCTGATACCTAAATAAATATTGGTTGATTGAGGTTATACATTCATATCAGGTAAATTTTCATGAATTTATTTATTTAGTCTACTAATTTAGTAGAATTATATTATATATTTGAATAATGAACAGACACTCTCAAAATCAACTTCTTTTCAAACTATATGTCGACTGCTATTCGTGTTGCAGATGCAGGCAAGAATTTGAAAGGTAGGTTGTTGTACAACTATTGAACCCGCCGGCCTTTCAATTCACGAAAGGCTTTTTTTTTATAAACAAATTCAAACCTGTAGCCTATGATATAAACAGCATTAAAGAATACTGATCAGGTCAGATCTGATCATTTTCATCTCACAATAAATAATCTCTAACTATTATATAACTAAACTAAAACTAAAATGATGAAAAAAATACTCTATTTAATAGGGGTAGTTTTGCTTTTTGGCGTACAAGCCTTTGCACAAACACGAACCATTACAGGTAAGGTCACCGATTCAGGTGATGGCACCGCACTACCAGGCGTAAGTATATCAACAGGCCGTGGAGGTCCCAGCGCAAGAACCAATGCAGCCGGTGAATACTCAATCAGCCTTCCGTCTGATTATAAAAGTTTGATATTTACCTTTGTAGGCTATGCTACCCAAACTGTTTCAGCTTCATCGGGCAGGGTTAATGTTTTATTGGTTTCCAGTCAGAATCAACTGAGTGAAGTTGTGGTATCCGGTTATTCCAGTACGAGCAAAAAGGATTTTACAGGATCGGCCGTAAAGGTGAGTGCTGCACAGATAGCAAATAAGCCGGTTCAGAGTTTTGATCAGGCACTTGCTGGTCAGGCAGCCGGTGTTAATATTATTCAGCCAAATGGTGTTTTAAATAACCCACCGGTTTTCAGGGTCAGGGGGTTTAACTCTATATCACTGAGTTCATATCCGCTGATTGTTGTTGATGGTGTTCCGGTATTTACTGGAACGACCGGCAATACGGCATCTGTAAGCAGTAACAGTGCATCCAATAACCCCTTGGGGGATATCAACCCTAATGATATAGAATCTATCGATATCCTGAAGGACGCCTCCTCTACAGCTATTTATGGTTCAAGGGCTGCAAATGGCGTCGTTGTTGTGACGACTAAAAAAGGGAAGCAGGGAAAAACAAGGGTGAACTACGATGGCTGGGTAGGTATTACGAAGGCGTTCAATTTACCAGATATGCTGAATGCCGAGCAATATGTCACCATTAAAAATGAAGCCCGTGCCAATACCACTCCAAGACTGGACCCCGGGTTTGCGCTGCAGCAGGATGCCAGTGGCAAAACTATTGACACTGACTGGTTTGATGTCGTATATCAGACAGGTGTTTCACAGAATCACAACATGAGTGTTTCAGGTGCCAGTGAAAGCACATCCTATTTCCTCTCTACTGGTTACAGTAAACAGGAGAGTTTTATCAAAACCAACTCTTTTGAACGTAAGATCTTCAGAGGGAACGTAGATCACCATTTGTCTAAAGCAATTACTGTCGGAACCAACTTTAGTTACAGTAATTCCTTAAATATTGGTCCTAACACGGGCTCTTTGCTTGGTCAGGCTTATAATACAGGAGGTCTTGCAAGATTACCGCTGGTACTTGCACCAAATGTTTCTCCTTACAGACCCGATGGTTCTTACAATATCACTGCTACCGGTACATTAGGACTGGGCGCGAATACAATTGCCAGTAATTACCCGAATGCTGTAGTACTGCTTGACAATGACAGGTTTACCTCAAAAAACGACAATATTATTGCCAACGTGTATGGTGAGCTGGAAATTGTGAAAGATCTGAAACTGAAGACCCAGTACAGCCTGAATAAGTTAAATACTGCCAATACAACTTTCCAGAATCCACTTTCAGGTGACGGACAAAGTAACAACGGTTTGGCTTTGAACACGTTTGAAGAATATAACAGGAGAGACTGGACCAATACATTAAACTATATCGTTGCTATTGATAAACATCATATCAATGCTCTGGTAGGTCAGGAAGAATACCATACTACAAATGTTGGTACTGGTACAGAAAGAACCAACCTGGCAGACGGATACTTTAATAATTTTCAGGGTAACTTCCTCAATTCACGTAGTGTTGCTGCTACAGGTAACTTCAATACAGAAAATGGTTTCAGGTCGTTCTTTGGTACTGTAACTTACGATTTTGATAAAAAATATTTATTGAGCGGAACTTTCAGACGTGACGGTTTCTCAGGGCTTTCTGCCAACAATAAATACGGAAACTTTGGCGGAGCGTCAATTGGCTGGAATATCGCTGAGGAAGATTTCTTCAAAAACAGCAGCCTGGGAAATATCTTTGATGATTTCAAGTTAAAAGGAAGTTATGGAGTAGTAGGTAATATCGGGGTTAATGATTTTGCTTCGCTGGCGCTCTTCAATTCTGGCTTCTACGGCAGTACTTCTACCGTTTTCTTCAGCCAGGCAGGAAATCCTAACCTGAAATGGGAAACCAGTAAAAAGACAGATGCAGGTATCAGCTTCACCATGTTTAAAGGCCGCATCACGGCAGATATTGATTACTACAATAACAGTATTAATAACCTGATCCTGAATTCTCCGCAATCACCATCACGCGGTATCCCGGGTGATCCTGTTAATACCATTGCTGCAAACGTAGGCTCAATGTTCAACCGTGGTATTGAGTTTAACATTACCTCCAGAAATATTGTAAAGGACAATTTCAGCTGGACCACAAATTTCAATATCAGTACGCTGAACAATAAGGTGACAGCACTGGCAGAGGGTAACGCAGATATCTATGGATCAACTTCAGGTCTGGAAACCGCAAACATTACCAGAGTAGGTCATACACTGGGTTCTATCTTTGTAGTTCCTACAGCAGGCGTAAATCCGGAAAACGGGCGCCGTATCTTCATTAACCGCTTTGGCCGCGAAGTGCAATACAAACAAACAGGTGGTACAGCATGGACGTATCTTGATGGCACTCCGGCACCTGCAATTGACGGAACGCTCGACGGAAAAATTGTGGGCAAAGGTATCCCTACGTTTTATGGAGGATTGAACAACACTTTCACCTATAAAGATTTCGACCTGACCGTGGGTATTACTTTTTCAGGAGGAAATAAAATCTACAATGGTACTCAGGCGACGCTCAGAGATCAGCGTTTCTGGAATAACCATACGGATATCCTTAACCGCTGGACTACACCGGGCCAGATCACTGATATCCCAAGACTGGAATATGGCGATAATTATTCTAATGGTTCTGCTATTCCGAACTCTTCCAATGTTCAAAATGGGGCATATGCCAAGCTGAAGAACGTAGCTCTGGGCTATAAGTTTCCTACGGAACTGGTTAACCGCGCAGGTATAGCTTCATTAAGACTGTACGTACAGGCAACCAACCTTGCCGTAGTTACGGGTTATGACGGATCAGATCCTGAGGTCTCTACCAATGGTAACTCCAATCTAGCACCGGGCGTAGACCGTAACGGGGTTCCTTCCAGCAGGATATTTACATTCGGACTTAATGTGGGATTTTAATTTTGACAACAATGATGACTATAAGAAAATATAAAAACAGCATAAGTGTAGCTTTACTTGCATCTGTAATGGTGTTTGTTAGTTCCTGCACAAAGGATCTCCTTGATCCAACGCCAACAACCAGTATTATTGATAACGAAGCATTTGATAATCCTGCCCGGATCCTGCTTCAGGTGAATGGATTGTATTCCGGTGTAAAACATGGTGAGTTTTACGGAGGACGATATATCATTTATAACGAAATCCGTGGGGATGAGTTTATTGTAAACAGACCTAATGGTGTTACAGGATTGGACACCTGGGGACAAAATGTAAACTCCAATACCAATGAGGTAGTTAACCTATGGAGCCGTTCCTATGCAGCTATCAACCGTATCAACGTCTTCCTTGCAGGTTTACAGGCTAATATTTCGAAAATTGACGCCACTCTTGCCAATCAGTATATAGGGGAAGCAGAATTTTTGAGAGCTTTATCCTATCTGGCCCTGGTACAAACATATGCCAAACCATATGTTTTTGATAATGGCGCAAGTTTGGGAGTGCCGTTACGGTTAGTGGCTGAAACCACGCTTACCGGCGAAGGCACAAATGATCTGGCCAGAAGTACTGTGGCCCAGGTGTATGCCCAGATCATTAAAGACCTGGACGATGCTGAAACAAAACTTCCGGCAACCCCCTCCGCGGGTGCCTTCCGTGCTTTCAAAAACACGGCAATTGCTTTAAAAGCAAGGGTATATCTTACGCAGGCCAATTATGCACAGGTAGTGACAGAGTCTGCAAAAATCATCTCCACAACGGCGCCATTTCAGGCCCCTGCCGGAGGAAGCAGGCTTGACGCCAGCATCTCCAATGTATTCAATGGAGCATATACCGGAACAGCGACGGCTTCTGAAACATTATTGTCCTTACCGTTTACAACTACTGATGCACCGGGAACACAAAACCAGCTTGCATTTTATTTTAATACCTCACCAGGGAACAGTGAATATTATTTGAATGCTGCGGGCATCCTGGCTAATCCGGCATTGAACTCCACTACCGATGCACGTGCCACATTGCTGACCAAAGCAGGAACGATAACTTACCTGTCTAAATTCAAAACGGCATCACCTTTTACAGATTATATCCCTGTGGTAAGATATGCTGAAGTATTACTGAATGCAGCGGAGGCCAGTGCCAGAACGGGTAACCTGACAAGAGCTACCGACTTATTGTATGCTGTCAGACGTCGTTCTGATCCTGCTTTTACATTTCCTGCAGCTGACATCAGTACTGAGGCGAGTCTGGTAAACACGATTCTTACAGAGCGACGCATTGAGTTGCTGGGTGAAGGGTTCAGGACTCCTGATCTGAAACGTTTAGGTTTGGCACTGCCTACAAAGGGAAATGCAACTTCGGGAATAGCACCGGCTGTTGCGCCAACAGCACCTAACTATATCTGGCCGATCTCAGGACGTGAACTGCAAAGTAACAGACTGCTGGTACCAAATCCATAGTTAAATTAAAAGCCGGTTTTGCATCCACAACAACCGGCTTTCAAGTTATTACCTATCTCCAATATAATTTCCAGAAGAGATACTGGAATTAGTCCTGGATAATCTTGAATGATTGATGTAAAAATCTGAATAATTCAGAATAGTATAAATCCCCTAAACAGGTGATTATATCAAACAAAAGCCGGTCTGCATCCACAGTAACCGGCTTTTGACGTTATTAACTAACCTATCACCCCGACTCCGGTATAAATCCGGAGGCACCCCGGGGAAATCGAAATAAGGATATTTTACTTTGGTAAACTTCTGCATAAAACCAGGCTGCTGCAATGCCCAATAATGGGGGTTGTTTGACGATTATCTTGAAATAAATCTTAAATGCGCATTCTGAATGACGAAAATATTTAATTTTAGCTTTTAAACTATTCTATTATACTCATGAAGTACTTTTTTCCGATACTTTTATTCATTTTGCTGGCCGGGAATACTAAGGGACAGCAAAAACATTCATTTTCTTTTGCTAAAAACGAATTTATGCTGGATGGCAAGCCCTATCAGATGATCAGCGGCGAGATGCACCCTGCCAGAATACCGAAAATGTACTGGCGACACCGCATTCAGATGGCTAAGGCAATGGGGTGTAATACCATTGCAGCCTATGTGTTCTGGAACTATATCGAAGAAAAAGAAGGGGTGTTCGACTGGAAATCAGAAAACCGTGATATTGCTGAATTTGTACGTATCTGCCAGGAAGAGGGTATGTGGGTATTGTTCAGGCCGGGGCCTTATGTATGTGGAGAATGGGATTTTGGAGGTTTTCCACCTTATCTGCTGAGTATTCCTGATATCAGGCTCAGATGTCTTGATCCAAGATACATGGCTGCGGTAACTAAATATATTTCCGAAATCTCCCGTCAACTCAAACCGCTGCTCGTTACCAATGGCGGTCCGGTGCTGATGGTGCAGATTGAGAACGAGTATGGCAGCTATGGTAACGACAAGGAATATCTCAAAGCTTTAAAGCAACTGTGGGTTGATAATGGGATTAACGTACCATTTTACACTGCCGATGGTCCGACGCCATTCATGATGGAAGCGGGTACAGTTGAAGGTGCGGCTATTGGTCTCGACAGCGGGGGCAGTGATGCCGATTTTGAACAGGCTGCTAAACAGAACCCTGATGTGCCGGCCTTCAGTGCAGAATCTTATCCGGGCTGGCTTACACACTGGAAGGAAAAATACCAGAAGCCTGATAAAGCTAATATTCTGAAAGAAGTGACCTACCTGATGGAACACAAGCGATCGTTCAACTTATATGTGATACATGGCGGAACAAATTTTGGGTTCAATGCCGGTGCAAACGCTTTTACACCTACTCAATTTCAGCCGGATATCACGAGTTACGACTATGATGCACCCATTAATGAACGAGGTGAGCCTACCAAAAAATACTTTGCCTTGCGCGAGCTGATCGCCAAATACACCGGTAAAAAATTACCAAAGGTACCAAAACCTACAGCTGTTACTGTTGTACCTGCTTTCAGTATGCAGCCATTTACCAGTATCTGGAATGTGCTACCTCAAGCGGTTAAATCTCCGCAGGTAAAAACGATGGAGAGCATGGGTCAGTACAAGGGTTTTATCGTGTACCGGACAAAATTGATCGGTCGCAAAAGCGGTGAGCTGATGATCACAGAACCTCATGATTATGCATTGGTATTATTAAATGGTAAGCTGGTGGATACCGTGTATCGTGACGGTGGTAAATGGACTGTCAAACTTCCTGTGACGGATGTTAAAGATCCTGTGCTGGAAATCCTGGTAGAAAATATGGGGCATATCAATTTTGCCCAGTATATGATAGATCGTAAAGGTATTACGGACCGTGTTGCGCTTGAAGGTATGACGCTCTTCAACTGGGAAATCTTTAACCTTCCTATGGACGATGATTTTGTAAAGGGATTAAAACCTGCAGAGAAAAGTGATCTCCATGATGGCGTATTCTTTAAAGGTAATTTTACTTTGAAAGCTGCCGCGGATACTTATCTGGATATGAGTAAATTTAAGAAGGGTGTGATCTGGGTGAACGGGCACAATTTGGGAAGATATTGGAATGTGGGTCCGCAATTTCATTTGTACTGTCCTGCCAACTGGCTGAAAAAAGGAAATAATGAGGTTGTGGTATTAGATCTGCATCAGAAGGATGCGATGGATATTAGCGGTGTAAAAACACTGGAATAAACTGAGCTAAATCACATTGATAGAGCCGGCAGCATAAATCTGCCGGCTTTTTTGTTTTATGATGTGATCTAGGCGGCACTTCTGATTAATCTCAAAATTACTGCGATTACTGCAATAACCAATAATGCATGAATAATTCCGCCTGTATAAAAACCTCCAAGGAAGCTGATGGCCCAAATGATAACAAGAATAACTGCGATTAAATAAAGTAAATTTCCCATAGTTGTAAGTTTTAAATAGTGTTTTAGTTTAAAATTGTAGATGTTTCAAGAACAACCTAATTCAGAGCAGATTGTTTTACAATAATTCATCACAGCTATAACAGGTCATGATAAGCTACCACTTTTGGGGATTTTAATCCTGCCGGTTTTTGAGTTAATTGGGGTGTTGATACTCATTTAAATTATATCTCAATGGAAGTACTGGGTAATAAAGTGGTGGTCATCACTGGTGGTGCAGGAGCTCTTGGATTAGTTACTGCAAAATTATATTTAGCAAAAGGATCTTCGGTGATGTTGGTAGATAAGGATAAGGATGCTTTGGAGACTGCCGCTAAATCTTTAAATCATCCTATGTTAGCCTTTGTTGTAGCAGATGTGACCAGAACATCAGATACCAGGTTTTATGTCAGTGAGACTTGCAGGCAGTTTGGTAAAATCGATGTATATATCTATTGTGTAGGAGTGATAGGGATGATCAGGCCCGTGGTGCAGCTTGCTGAAGAAGATTTTGCCTATGCCAAATGGGTAAATTTCAGCGGCGCCTGGCTCGGTTGTCAGTATGTTTTGCCGGAAATGAATGATGGCGGGAGTGTGATTTTGGTATCATCAACGGCCGGGCATTGGGGACCTGCAGACACGGGTGGTTATACAGAAAGCAAACATGCCATGGTGCGTTTAATGCGTACACTTTCTTTGGAAGTTGCCCATAGGAATATCAGAGTGAATACCATCGATCCCATAAATTTTGAAGGCAGAATGATGCGCGATCCGGAGGAAGTGCTGATCTCCGGTAACAAGGATGAACTGAAAAAGATCATGATGTCGATGAGGCCCCTCGGCAGATATGCCCAGCCTGAAGAAGTTGCTCATTCACTCCTTTTCTTTGGCTCCGTGAGCAATACCTATATCACAGGAACCACCCATGTCATCGCAGGTGGGTTCAATAGTTGAATAAAAGTATTTTAAGATATTTTGTACTTTTATCACCTATGCCAGACCAATTAACTGAATCAAACTATCATTTGATTTGTGATCAGCTTGCCGCAACAGATTCCGACCTTGAAAAGGTGATTGCTACATATGGTTATCCACCAATGTGGAGCAGACCCAATACATTTGAAAGTCTGGTACACATCATTCTGGAACAACAGGTTTCGCTGGCATCTGCACTGGCGGCATTAAATAAACTGAAAGAACATGTAAAAGAAATAACTCCTGCCAGGATATTGTTGCTGTCTGATGAGGAGCTAAAATCATGTTTTTTCAGCAGACAAAAAATAGCATATGTAAGGTATCTTGCCGGCGCCATCGTTAGCGGACAGTTAGATCTAACTTCCCTGGAAGATCAGGAAAATGATGATATCCGTCGTGAGCTCTGTAGTTTGAAGGGGATAGGCAACTGGACGGTTGACATCTATCTGATGTTCATCCTGCGGCGTCAGGATATTTTTCCGCTGGGAGATCTTGCTGCAGTAAACTCCTTAAAAAAGGTGAAATTACTGCCTTCTACCATTACCAGAGAAGGCGTATCAGGCATCGCTGAACAATGGAAACCGTACCGTACAGTGGCGTGTATGATCCTCTGGCACGCCTATCTCAGCAGCAGAAATACAAAATCCTGATAAATTACATTTATATGTTGTACCAAAAATAGTACATTCACAAATGTGTCAGATTGTGATTCTGAATGCCATTCTATGTGCCACGACTTCTGCATGCCTCATTTTGATAAAAAGAAAGTTTTTGAAATAACACTCATAAGTGTTGTTTGGTGTCATTATAAGAAATAATAGTCAATAAATTATTTGTTATAGTTCTTTATTGTCAATATTCGATCTTTTTATTTAATCATTTTCCCACGTATTATTCATTGTATTTTTTTTGGTTACACATGGATTCGGCATCAATACACGTGTTTGGTACAAGAGTTGGAAATATTTAAGCATATCTAAAAGACTTATTGTAAACGCCTAATCTTCCTATTATGATTAACAATTCTTTAAATTTTCAAATTAACGACCACAAGTCTGCCCTTAAAAACTTTGCAATGAATTTCACGCAAAACATTGACGATGCAGATGATCTGGTACAGGAAACCATGTTAAAAGCTATTCGTTATTCAAAATTATATCAGGAAGGAACGAATCTGAAAGGTTGGTTATACACGATAATGAGGAATACGTTTATCAATGATTACCGGAGGATGGTTAAACAACGCAGCATCATTGATACTACTGAAGAAGTAAACTCTGCGCAGTTATTAAAAAGTGCAACGGATAACCAGGCTAATAATAAATTTATCAGCGATGACGTCAACAAGGCACTGTCGCAGTTAAGCAATGAATATTATACTCCTTTTATCAAATATTTTGAGGGATATAAGTACCATGAAATTGCGGATATGCTTAACATCCCGATCGGAACTGTTAAAACCAGGATTCATGTAGCCCGCCAATCACTGAAAAGTAACCTGAAGATGTACAACCAGGAATTTAAGAAATCTAATAAGTTCAATTAATATTTTTTACGATTTGTTCAACAGACAGCTCCAATTTTTTGGAGCTGTCTGTGTTATAGGGCTATTGTTATGAAGTTATACAAATCGCAAAACCCGGGTGTTTAATGCTAAACTATTTATTTATGAGGATGTTATGTTTGCAATAAATATCATCTAATCATTAATTCAAAGTACATGAAAACTAAAACCGGTACCCTAGTTCTTGCATTTCTCCTCATATTGGCGACCGCAGGCGTCAGCATCAGCTCAGTTCTGTCAAATAAATCCAAACCTCCAGTAATCTCTAAAAAGGCCGGGCGACTGCTTGTATTGACCAAAAACCTGGAATATGATACGGATAAACCCTCCATCAGAGATAACTACTATAGAAATTTAGACGAGTTGGCAACTACGATCAAGGAAGATAATTATGCTGTATCGCTTAGAGGTCATGCAGATTCAAGAGGAAGATATAAGTACAATTGGGTGTTGTCAGATAACAGGGCAATTAGTGTAAAAGACTACCTAATCAGCAAGGGTGTTAAAGAAAACAGAATCGTCACTACTCCATATGGAAGTACTGTGCCTGTCGCTACAAATAAAACTCCTGAAGGAAGACAAAAAAACAGAAGGGTGGAGATAGAATTGAGAAAAATCAATTAGTATTCCTTCTAAAATTGAAAAGACCAGGTCTTGCATATGCAGCACCTGGTCTTTTTATATCGTATCTATCGTAAATTCTTAGTCCTGGGCGTCTATCCAAACACTTTTGCCATGTACAGCAATCTTAGATGGATTTAACAGGTCATAGTCTAATTCCCAGTCTTCAGCCTCGTCCAAAATTAAATTCGCATCATCATAATTTTTACCATGGTTTAGCATGATCAGCAAGGCTGCATGTCTAAGACCAGTCTTTGCTTCCTGATTGTAGGAAGACCTCACCGGGATCAACTTTTCCGCGGAAACCGTATTGGCAGAAAATAAATTCTGAACTGCGATGATCATTTTTTGAAGAAATGACGGAGTCTGTATCCTTGCTGACTCTGATGTGTAATTATAGACTTTTTGGTTTTCCATTTTTGGACCGTTTATTTAGATACAAATGTAGGGAAACTATTCTGTCCTGCAATAGGTGTTGTTGAAAAATTACTCAAAACGGGGAATTTGTTGCTCGCGTTATTTTTGCGTTGCGATTAACTGGGGCAGCTAAAAATGAAAATGCTTATTTTAAAGCGTTTAAATGCTATTTAACGTGTATTTGTCTGCTCATTAGTGTAATCGATTTCAATAATAGTTAATGAATTTATTGTAATTGAAATGGGGAAAGATACTAAAATGGGGAAAAATATTCCTGTTTTGTGTTTCTTTATTCCTGCAGGTGGTGTGCCAAAAAAAAGAGCTGCTGCATAAATCATATGCAGCAGCTCTTGACGTAGTTTTTCTGAAGCGCTATTTACTGCTCACTCTCCATACTGTGCTGCTCACATCGTCAGCAACGAGGATAGAACCATCAGGAGCTACAGCAACGTCCACCGGACGGCCGTACACTTCACTTTTTGATTCATCAGCAATAAAGCCTGTAAGGAAATCTTCCATCTTTCCAGAAGGCTTTCCATCTTTAAAAGGAATGAACGCCACCTTATACCCCGAAAGCTTTGATCTGTTCCATGAACCATGCTGACCAACAAAGGCGCCTTTGGCATATTTGGCAGGGAACTTATTTCCTGTATAGAAGGCAAGTCCCAGTGAAGCGGTATGTGAGCCAACAGGCATGTCAGGTACGATGGCTGATTTTACCAGATCCGGTCTTTTACCTTTCATCCTTGGATCTTCGTTCTGTCCATAGTAAGAATAGGGCCATCCGTAGAATGCACCTTCTTTCACACTGGTAATATAATCCGGTACCAAATCATCCCCAAGCCCGTCTCTTTCATTCACAGCAGTCCACAAGACTTTGGTATCAGGGGCCCAATCCAGTCCCACAGGGTTTCTCAATCCCGAAGCATAGATCTTCTCACCTGTACCATCAGGATTTACTTCCAGAATGGCGGCACGGCGAACTTCATACTCCATTCCATTTTCTCCTACATTACTTCCTGAGCCTACTGAGATATAGATTTTTGAATTGTCTGCATTGGCAATCAGGTTCCTCGTCCAGTGGTTATTATATCCTCCGGCAGGTAAACTCACAATCTTTTTCCCTTTGCCAGTAATTTTTGTTGCCCCTGGCTGGTAAGGGTACTGAAACAAACCGTCTGTATTGGCTACATAAAATGAATTGCCAATAATCAGCATTCCGTATGGCTGGTTCAATCCTGATAAGAAAGTACTTCTTACTTCAAATTTACCGTCCTGGTTTTTATCCCTCAGCAGCAGGACCGTATTTTCACTTTCTCCGCCTACTTCAGATTTTGCTTTACCACTGATGGCATTGGCAATTTTATCTTTAGCATCCCGCTCAGAATTGGAAAGTGCTACCAGGATATCTCCGTTTGGAGCGATATAAATGCTTCTCGGGCTTTTCATATTGGTGGCAAAAGCCGATACTGTAAAGCCTTCGGGTGCAACAGGAGTTTTTCCGGCCGGCCATCCGATCACCTTGCTAAAATTGTTTTTCGCTGCATTGGTATCGGGTGCAGGAAGGTTCAGCTCCCCTGTTGTGGCGGTATCCTGTGACAAGCTATCAGTGTTCGTGCGCTTATCTGACTGCGAGTTACAGGCAACAAAAAATGGTGCTGCTGCCAGTAAGTAAAAAAGTCTTTTCATCATGATTTTATTAGTAAGAGTTAATCAATATTACGCTAACGGTTTCCTGAGAAAATTGTTTGAACATTAAATCCTTTGCTGCCGAACTTTATCATGAAATGTGGGTTATGCTTTCATGATTAAGGATAGAAAGAGCGCAAATATAAAACCACCGATATGGATATTCCTCCTCGTATTATTTATTCCGCAGGGGCTTTCTGCCCAGGATAATGCCGCCTGGTTGTTTCTTTCACATACGCAGGAAATCAGTAAAAAATTTGATATCCTCGCTGATGTACAGTTAAGAACGACCGACCGCCTGACTTATTTTTCCGCTTTGCTGCTGCGGACAGCACTGAATTACAAAATCAATAAAAATCAGGGGCTAGCGCTGGGTTACGCACACAAGGGCGACTGGGAAGTTGAAGAAGGGGAGAAACATTATGTACCGGAACATCGGATCTACCAGCAGTACCTCCACAATTTTAAACTCGAGCGTATGGAGCTGATGTTCAGAACCAGGCTTGAACAAAGATTTGTAAAGGCAGAGTGGTACCAGTTTTCACAGCGTGCCCGTGTATTGCTGAGTGCACAGATCCCCCTGGTTGCCAATCAGGATTTTACCCGTGGAATCTATGCCAATCTGCAGGATGAAGTATTTTTGAATGTACAGAACAAAGGAAACGT
>Ga0157373_10000701_pt1 | contig 26256 bp, 31 predicted proteins | sample C65metaG_FD_113460 | JGI IMG/M metagenome (GOLD analysis project Ga0157373, IMG submission 113460) | Corn rhizosphere microbial communities from Kellogg Biological Station, Michigan, USA - C6-5 metaG | ecosystem: Host-associated > Plants > Roots > Rhizosphere > Soil | place: USA: Michigan... | reverse complement strand
TCCCGGGTGCGCTTTGCACACCGTGCTGCTCGGGGATGAGATTCAACGGTGAGCTAAGCATGTAGTGCTGGGGATGGAGTGCCTTCGGACGGCGGTTCAATTCCGCCCACCTCCACCATCTGTAAGCAGTTCAGCTGTATCTTGCTGATTCTGTTGGGTTTTGGCAGGGCGCGATACCGAAAAACGATCTTTCCAAAAGGATCTTTTGAGGTATCGCCCCTTGCCCAAGCCCTATCTTCTACGCCGACCTAGCGGACTTCATGTCCGCTTTCTTGTTCCTGTAGACCTGCGCGAGGCTATCGGCTCACGCTTCTTGGTCCGCCGCCTTCCCCCGTCCGCTGTTGACCTTGCCCGCCTCGTCGCGGCCCGCATGGCTGTGGCACTCTCCGAAGCATTCGAGCGCTGGAGGGGTAGCCGCATGGATGACAAGGACAGGGAGGATCTGCTGAAAGTCGTCAGCGGCTCCATCAATCAGTGGACCGGAAACATCCAGCTGCCGAATGGGACCAGGCTCACCGGTCTGAACGTCAATGGGCGAGAAGATGCTCAAGCACTTCTGGATACGATCAGAGGCTTGGCGTTGCCTGGGCTCTCGGATGTGGGACTGCTCAATGGACCCAACCGCGCAGATTTCAAGCTATCCGACCGCATCGCCCTGTATCTGGCGGACCTGAGGAATGCCAAAACCTCACCCGGCAATCTTCTGGATAGTGAGAACACGCTCATCATCTTCCAGGAAGTCGCAGGACCTGACCTGCTGATGTCGAAGGTCGGGGAAGATCAAGTCAGAGCGTTTCTGACTGGACTCCATCACTGGCCAAGCAATGCCAGGAAGAAAAGTGACTACAAAGAGCTGACTGCACCACAGATCATGGCCAAGGTCAGGCAGCGGAGAGATAAGGGCATCGTTGTTGCCGGTCTCTCAGATCGGACCCTCGGAAAGCACCGAGACCGACTTGCCAGCTTCTTTAACGCACAAGTGGCCAGCGGCATCATCGCGCGCTCGCCCTTGGACGGGATCAAACGGCAGAACTCGGTACAATCTGTGGCTGCCCTGCCCCGCCGTCAGTTCACGATTGAAGAGATCAACAAGATCTTTGAGCCTGAGAATTTCCTGCCTTGGGCTAAAGGGCGACCGGATCGCTACTGGGGCGTGCTGCTGGCGGCAGGCACCGGGGCGCGGGTCAACGAAGTTGGCCAGCTCTATACGGAAGATGTTGCAGAAGTGAACGGCATCTGGGGGATCCACATCCGCGCCGTCCATCGCGACCAGAAGCTGAAGAACGCCAACTCGCTGCGCTTCGTTCCACTACATCCCCGCCTCTTGGATGCTGGAATTCTCACCTATGCCCGCGATGTCATGGAGGCAGGCCATGAGCGCCTGTTTCCCCACCTGCCTTGGCATAAGAAGGCAGGCTACGGGGATGCCCTCGGAGATCAGTTCCGCGCCTATCTTGTTGGCTTGGGCATGATGCAGCCCGGCATGGGCTTCCACTCGTTCCGACACACTGCGAGCACCCGGCTTCTCTATGCGGGGGTGCTTAGCTCTATTGCCGCTGCCATTACGGGGCACAAGGCGCATATGCCCGGCGAGCTCGGAACCTATGTAGATGTGCCCACGCTCCAATCGCGCGCAGATGCCGTGGCGCTTCTCCCCGTACCCGAAGGTTTGCCGGTCTATCAGCTTGGAGAGGCAGCGCAGTCTCTCAGACAAGCGCAACTCAGAGCGAAGCGGAGGGCGGTCAATGCAGCTGCACGTGAACGAAAAGCGGTCGCTCTCGCCAAAAGCGCGCACTCCAAGACGCCAGCAAGTCGCGTGAGGAGGCCGCCGAAAGCGTCGTAGCGCCAGCTGGATCGCGGCGACAATGATTAGGCAACGCCATCAACCGCTCTAGGCACTTAAGAATCTGAATTGGAGCCTTGCGATCAACGAAAATGATGGTTTTATGAAAGCTCCCCCACGTTAGGAGCTTCGTATGCCGTTAGAAAGAAAGCTGGCTATCGCTAGTCGAGTGCTGTGCCCGTTGATCGCACAAGATCGAACCCGAGACACCCAGGAGCGGATAGAGGACATCATTCATGCCCTCGAAATTGCCGATGAGCTGATCAACCGATGCATGGCTCCAAAACCCCCGGCTGACGACCACACTCTGAAACCCACAGTGAGAGTCAGGGAGAGCCTAGTAGAGCGCGACCAGGTGCAGCTGAGCGACATGATCTCAGAGCGCCGTGGCGCGGCATCAAAGCCCACTCGGGGCCCTACCTACCACTAATTGCAACGAGTCCAGAGTTGGCTAAAGCCCCGGTTCGCCGGGGCCTTCGCTCGCCTCTCAGTGCAACCGCACTCCCGGTTCCTTGCCCTGCTTCATCGCCAGTAAGGCATCAGCAGGGAGGGTCGCTGCAGGAGCGTCAATGGGCGCATCCTCCACCGGATATCTACGAAGCAACACTTCACTCCAATTCTCCAGCTGCGAGAGGGACTCATCTGTTCGCCGGTTGTAGTCTTCCTGAGCCTTCGGGCCGGTGGCTTCATGGGCGCATTGATACTCCTGGCGCCCCAGTTCGAAAGCCCTAACCCGGCGCGCCCGACGCCGCGACCAATCCGACCGATTCAAGAGGCCCGGCCTTGGGTTCTGGCTTTCGAAGCTCTCCAGAGCAAATTCCGCCTGTGCTAGCCCATGCTGAGCACGGTCTTCGGCTTTCAGCCTACGCTTGAAACGCAGGGCATCTCGCTTCAACTTCTTCAGTCTTACGAGCATCTCTTCCAAGTCGCCACGGAGCCTGGGCGCTGAAACATGAGCGGATATCAAGGCAGCACTGCTGCGGAGCAACCTGCGCGTAAATCTAAGCCGATCTCGCAGCGCCTCAATCCACGCCTCGGCCCAAATTTCTAACACAGCCTTCAGCGCCTGCTTGGATGCGGTGGTCTGCGGCTGCCGCGCCCCTCCATCGGCGGCGATCCCAACCGGCGAGTTTTCACCCATTGTCACATTGACCAGAGAAGTCACCCCACCAGCAGAAAGCATCGGTTGGATGGCTGGATCCGAAGGAGCCGCGCGGAGGCCGACCGATAAGGTCTGATCGGATGCGGGTTCCATCAATCTGCCCTGATCTGCCAGGTCAGCGACGGCGCGATCCCAAGCGGCGCTATTGGCTTGGTCGATCCTGTCATTGCCCTGCTTCAAATCCGTATCCATACCTCTGCGGTGCAAAGCAGTCGCGTCTCTGCCCATATGAAGTCCTGGAGCTCGGGAAAGCTCCGCCGCTGTCAGCTCATCTCCCTGCTCTGCGGCATCAGCCGCTTGGTCCTTAAGGCTACGGTGATCGACACGGGCCGAGACACCGGCTGCGGCCAAGTGAGCATTGATGGCTTCCCCTACCATCTGGCGAATCCATTCCACTTCGCCTCGACCTGAAGGACCACCATCCAGCTCCCTGGTCTTGTCCTTCAGGCCCTCTGCGTCCACCCGCCGAGTCGTCGCTAGGATGTGGACGTGGTAGTTGAGCCCGTCAGCGGTCTGCGGCTCATGGATACTTGCTTGGACTGCGAACCTGTAACGCTGCACCAGGCAGCGCGATATCTCGGCTGCCAAGTCTGAACGCTGCTCATTGCTCAGTTCGTGTGGCAGAGCAACCTCGAACTCCCTGGCGACCGTGGCGTCTTTTCGGCGCTCCGAAGCCTCGGCGGCAGGCCAGAGCTGCCGAGGATCGAAAGCCCAGTCAGGCGCCTCATCCGGCGCCACGCAGCGGGTTTCGACTACGCCCCCACGCCTTCGGTAGTCGTGCCGGAGACCGGTGCGGTCATCGATGATGAGCAGCCCCGCCCTGTAAGCGGCGGCGGCGGTAGATGCGTGCCCCTGGGCACGGCTGAAGGTCTTTACTCTGGTGTGATAAATGGCCATTGATGCTCCCTATTCTTGGCCCCCGCCCTTGCCTTTATGCCTACGATTTAGGCTTTGGCAAGCGCTTTTTCTACGGGGTCAAGGGGCACAGCCTCTTGCGCACGCATTGCCCAACGGGCAATGCCTAAGTGCGCTCTTGCTTTGCTGGCTACTAGAGCCAACTCAGGGCCTGCGGGCCAAATATCACTTAACGTATGACACTATGAACAAAAAGTAGCTAGGGGAGAATCCGATGGGCTGGTTCAGCTTCAAGAGGGCACCTCAGGATGTTGCGCTAGAGCATGATAAGAAACTGCTGGCGCTGCTGATCGTCGCCAAGCGCAAAGGCGACCTGAAGCTTGAGGCTTATGGCGTATCAATGCTCGTGATGGGGGAGCTGATCAAAGCTCGCCAAGCACTTGAGCGCGCTACCAGCATTCTTCTGGAAGAGCGCGTGAGTGACATCCAACACGGTCTCATTGACCACGTGGAAGTCCCGGTAGCTTCAATATTCAATGACTTTGTGGACGATAACGCTTCATATGAGGCCCTTGAGTTGATTGAAAGCGCGTTGACACAAGCGCAGAGACTGGCAGAAAAATTGACTAACAAGCCGATGGACGCCGCCCGATGATCCTCCGCATTATTTTCCTCGTTGCAGGCATTGCAGCCATTGCCTTCCCGAGCATAAACATCGTGATCTCGTGGTCCAACGATAAGACCTTCAACCCTTCGGATGGGTCAAGCATCGCGGCGGGCATAGTGGCACTCGCATCTACTTACATGGGGGTCTCGAAGGAGAAGAATAGTGTGCGACATGACCGAGATATTTTCGCCAAGTTCCTAAGCGACTTCCCCCATAACCCTAGCATTCAGCTACTGAAGGATCATGACTTTGGCGGTGATTACTACAGCTCTGAGTTGCGACACTTCTTCGCCTTCGTTCGCGAATGGGATCGGCCGGAGCTTGAGTTCCTTGACAAACGAATTGAGAAGAAGCGCAAAGCGCTTTACGCGTCCGCGCATGATCTCTATGAGGATTTCATGCGCGAGACGATCCCAAATGATCGCAACCCAGAAATGAGCACGGTTTATCCTTGGAATCAGCGGGGTGGGCAGCGACCAGAAGGGGTCAAGCAAAGCGCTGCAACTTTGAACGCAAGCGCTCGGAAGTTCGCGCCTCAGTACGATGAGTTCGTCCGCTACGCTCGCAAACGCCTGTCCATGGAGGCTTGATCTATGCCGATCTCTGCTTACTCAGCAACTTTCAAAGGCGAGTACGATGTCGTCCAACTGCTGGGACGATTGAACCCTAGCGGGACGATCACACCTGACCCCACTCACATTTCCCAATCAGACAGAGAATTCATTACTGGGGATGTCGTCTGTTCTGGCTGCGGCCTAGGAAATCCGTCCGTAGTTGTCTCCGGCCGATCAAAGACTGATCCAAAGCGACTCACAAGTCAGTCCCACTTCCGCTTTCCAGAACACTTGGATCTATGCGAGTTTGAAGACGACACCAGCAGATCATCTCTGGAAGATCACCTTGTTAAATTTAGTTCAACGAATTCTGCCTTGACGCGACTGATCGGGAACCGTGTCTCGAAGGGAATCGAACTTGAATTTTTTAGCCAAGAAACTATGCGCGACATGCGCCAGTGGTTTCTTGAAGTCAGGCAAACCAATTCGTATCCGAGTGAGATAGACGAGAACTTCCTGGCAGAGTTCTTCAAGTTGCCTTACGACTACCCCTCACTGTCGCCGAAGTTCACACCTGCGATGGCAATGCTCCCTGACTTCAACCCAAACGAATTCGGGAATCAGCGGTTCATAGATGAGAACGCAGACATCTACGAAGTTCTCAGCCGCTATCGTGACGCCATTTACTTCATGCGTCAAAATCAGAGCATCATCGCGACGCGTGTCAAGCGAAGCGCTGACACACTAATTTTCAGCCCATCATCGACTGAGCAGGAGTACAAGCAGGTCAGGCAGCTTATCCACTTCATGATAAGGCAGGAGCGGTCAGTAAATTGGTCAACCAAGATCTTCTATGAAGAACGCTCAACCCCTTACAGCCTACTGTCTGCATTCTGCGCCCTACTCCTGTTTAGCAGTGGCTGGGACATGGATCGAGCAATTCATGCATATGTCAAAATTCGGACCAATGGTAGCCCCGAAAATCCCTTATCCGGTAACGTCGTTGGCCTCAATCCATTCTATGATCACGGCATCTTGTCAGCCATCGCTGCGGCGCACGAGATAAAGAAGCTCCGCCCGGATGGCTTGGTGGTTGGCAGCAGAATTGAACAGATACGACAAGAGATATCTGCATCAGCCTTCCCTCGGACGTAATGCCTTATGGACCCGCCTCACATTCTCACTTGGCGGTGATGAGCCAGGATAGGCACGCAGATTCCGACTCAGTGCTCGTGTTAAACGAAGAGGCACGTTCCTTGCATGTGAGGTTGGTTAAGCATTAATCGCCGACAAGCCAAGGTTGCTGCCAGCATTTTTGACGGCAGCGCCTTTTCCCACCATAGCCAGGAAGACAAGAGGGGAAGCACGATGTCCAAGGACGCCGCACTGTTGGCAATCGAGCAGGGGCTTTGTCTTGAGCTTCGATATGACGGATTCTCGCGAGTGGTGGAAGTCCATGCCGTAGGCACGAGCAAGACCGGTCACCTATGTATGCGGGTCTACCAAGTCAGCGGCGGCTCGGTAAGCGGCGAAAGAGCAGGCTGGAAGCTGATGCTCATCGACAAGAGCTTCTCGGCACATGTCTCAACAATCCGGTCAGACGCCCCCAGAACTGACTACAAGAGAGGGGACCGGGACATGCTGACGATCTACAGCGAGCTTTAGCCTCGCCGTCGCCCCTACGGCCCGACAAGGCGAGATCACACACGGATAGGATGCCCTGCACTATGCAACTGCTAAATGCACGTATCAAGAATTTCCGGTCTCTGCGCGACATCTCCATCAGCTTTGAGGCGCACACGGCTCTGATCGGTGGCAATGGCGCCGGAAAATCCAGCATTCTGAAAGCCCTTGAGAAGTTCTACTCGACCAGCAAAGCGCTGGATCCGGATGACTACTTCGGCCGTGACACTACCTTGCCAGTAGAGATCGAGTTGACCTTCGGGGAACTGAGTAGCGCCGAACAGGAGACTTTCGAGAGTAGAGTTCGGGAGGGCACGCTGACTGTCTCCAGGATCTTCGATGGAACGTCATCCTCAGGGCGATACTATGGCTCAACGCTCCAAAACCCGGACTTCTCTTCCATCCGCGCCATCAGTGGTGCGACTGAGAAGCGGGCCGCTTACAAGGCTCTCAAGGAAGAGAACGCCACTTACACCAGCCTGCCCAGCGCGACCAATGCCGCACAGATTGAAGGGTATCTCCTCCAATGGGAGCAAGAACATCCCGATGCCTTGACCCTGTTGAGGGATGATGGTCAGTTCTTCGGGTTTCAGAACGCGGGACGAGGCGCGCTTCAGCGTCATACCAGCTTCGTCTTTGTTCCGGCAGTTCGAGAGGCCTCGCTTGACGCCGCTGACGGTAAAGCAAGCGCCATTGGAAGGCTACTGGAGATCGTTGTTCGCAGTGCCATCCTTCAAAGACAAGATGTGCGAGCTTTCCAGGAAGAGGTGACGGCGCGCTATCGCGCTCTAGTTGAACCTGCAAACATGCCCGAACTTGGAGAGCTCGCAACCCGCTTAACTGGCGACCTCAAAAGTTTGTATAGGGACGCTGCGGTGGGGCTAAAGTGGCGCGAAGTCGCTGACATCGCTGTGCCCTTGCCTGCCGCAGATGTCTCATTGAGTGATGAAGGCTTTGGCGGCCCCGTGGATCGCCAAGGTCACGGTCTTCAGCGCGCATTTGTCTTCACGCTTTTACAGCACTTGGCCAAGACTAGCCATCAAACTCCCGCTGCCGAGGGGAAATCGGAGGAGGAAGCTCCCTCGACAACACCGCCAGCGGCCCCGAGCCTCATCCTGGCAATCGAGGAACCGGAGCTATACCAACATCCGACTAAGCAGCGTCACCTAGCAAGCGTCTTGAGGGGTTTGAGCACCGGGAGCCTACCTGGCGCGACCGGACCCACTCAGATCATCTTTGGCTCTCACTCACCGATGTTCGTTGCACTGGAACGAGCTAATGAAGTGAGGCTTACGCGGCGAGTAAAGTCGACTGACAGCAAGTTTAAGCATGCGCAGCTCACATCGTTAAGCCTTGCCAATGTCGCTGCCCGTCTAGAGAAGTCAAAAAACCAGCCCGCTGGATCTTGGACAGCGGCAACCCTGATCCCGAGATTGCACATCCTTGGGACTGAGCTTTCAGAGGGCTTCTTTGCGAACGGCGTCGTCCTGGTTGAAGGAAGAAGCGACCGTTCTGCGCTTCAAGCATGCGCACGGCTGCTCGGCCTTGACTTCCATGCTGCGGGCATCGCAATTCTGCCTGTTGAGGGGAAGTCGAACCTTGATCGGCCCTATGCTGTATTCACCGAGCTGGAAATCCCGACGTTCATCCTATGGGACTGCGATCTGAACAAGAAGGAAGCAGGAGCTAACCCGGCGCTGCTTCATCTAGCGGACGCTAACGCTACTTACGATGAGCCGCTCTCAACCCGGATAGCCAAGAACTATGCCTATTTTGACGACACGCTTGAAACAGTGTTGATCTCAGAGCTCGGCACCGAGCTGCATCAGCAGTGTTTGGCAGAGGCATGTGAACCGTTTGGGCTCACCCCCAGCAAGGACACACACAAGATTCCGGAAGTGATGCATCAGGTGTTGGCATGTGCGAAAGGCAAAGGAGTTAGCTCCCCCATGCTGGAAACCCTTGTCAAAGCGATTTGGTCGCACCTCGCCCCTGAGGACACTGAGGCTTGAGCAGGGCCTCAGATGACCTGACCGCCACCTCAGCCGATGGCAACTCAAAGGGGAGCAGGATCGCCATAGTCGGCTAGGCAAGCTGAGCCTTCATCCCAACGCGTCAAACACGATAGGCGTGGGAGGGCGTTTGCCCTCCCGTCAATCGATAGACGGCTCGAAAGCGCCCAGGTGCTGGGGCTGCAATCAGAATATCGATTGGCGCTTCCTTCGAGCAAAGCGGCGGCGGAGCAGCCACGGCAGCCCCCAAAGCAGCGAGAGAGGCCAGAAGACGACCTGGCCGAAGAGCAACAACCCGAAGACTGCCCCGTCAGCGGTAGTGCCCTCCTCGAAAACCACGCTGCACAGCCACCAAAGCGCGAGACCGGTGATGATCCAACGGATTACCTTGAACAAGGTCCACATACGAGCTTCCTAGCTATAGTTGGCGGGCTTCAATTCAGCGACGGTCTACGACAGTCCAAGTGCCGTCAACCTTGTCGATGACGAAGGTGCCAACAAGCTGCTGTTGCTCAGTGCGAGTGCCCAGCTGATACCGCGCAGTTCCAGTGACACTGCAGGCATAGCCAGGACTGTCCCCTCGCACGCACTCGCCCACCTTGAGACGTTCAAAGGTCATTGTCGTTCCCGTGGCCTCCTTGAAATACGCGGTCAGCGCCTTCTCAACATCGCCACTACCAGGGCCACCCGAGCAGGCGGCCAGCAGCGCTGCGGCGGAAACCATCCAGAGCTTCTTCATGTGTATTCCTTCAGTCGATGAGTAGGCAGTGATCGCCGGGATTCGTTGCAGTGCCAGGTAGGACCTCGCTATCGATCACTGACCCAGCCTTGTTGATGACGACGATGATCTGGCTAGGCCGCGCAGAGGAGTCCTCCTCGCGCTCGCCGACGTAAGCCAGAGCGACGGCTCCTCCGAAGTCGTAGACCTTGCCGAAGCCGACCACGCTATGCGCTTCGGTAGGCAGCGGCACCGGCTTGCCATCGAGCTTGATAGCGCGCTTGTAGTCCCGGCCTTCTACGGGGTCGATGCGGCCGATGCTGGTTCGGATAGAGCCGGTGGGTGTAGCGGAGCCATGACCGGTGGCCCAGATGAAAGCGGACACCTTCGGCCGCCCTCCCCCCTCCCCCCGAAACTGGCCGCTCTGCAGTTGGCACGACAGGCTCGGCACAGCCCCAGCAGAGGCAGCGAACGCCAAGAGACCCACCAATGCCCAGCACCTCATATCCATACGACTGCCTCCCGATCCAATTTTGCGTTGAACGCAAATGACCGGCTAAGCTTATGCGGTCAAACTCTGGAGAGTCAACGTGTTTGTTTCTACCGGATGCCCGCCCCTCAGCCCACGCCTACAGCCCTTGGTCATCGTCTACGCGCAGCACGCGTCGCCAAAGGCTGGACGCAGGCGCAGCTAGGGGAGATGTTGATGGGAGTCGATGACTCGAACACGACTGCGCCTCGCATCAGTAGATATGAACGAGGAATGCACAAGCCGGACTTGGAGAGCATCGAGAAGCTCGCAGAGCTTCTCGACCTTCCTGCGGCTTACTTTCTTGCTGCGTCGGATGTGGTGGCTGAAGCCATCCTGGTGCTCTCGCAGCTGGACGGTCCCAGACAAGCGAAGGCCTTGCAACTGTTGAAGGATCTGGCAAATAAGTAATTCGTAAGAGAACTTAGAGCAGAGGAACTTATGGTTCTACATCAAGGAACGAGACGGGAACGCTTGCGAAGCTTCATTTCCAAAAGTCGTCTTCGCTTGGCTATTTGGTGGGCAGGTATTGGCAAGAAAAAAGACCCGCCCCCGCCGAAGCGAAGGAACAGGCCGCCCCTCTAACAATTTCGCCAGCGCTGAAATTACTTGTAGTTCACAGCACTTCCATCAGGATCAGCCTTTCTCACGTGCCAAACAACTCTGCGGCGCCCTCTCGTTATTCCAACGTAGGCAAGCCGCAGCGCCTCATCCGCACACGCATCATCGTAGCTGTAGCCGGGATACATTCCGCTGACCCTATAAATTAGGTTGCGAAGAGGATGCGGGCTGCCCGCCCTGCAATCATCGATCATGAAGGCAACATCAGCCTCTAGGCCTTTAGCTTTATGATATGTGCCGATGGCTAATCCAGGGTAATCCTTTGGCGTAAAAGCGCTGCGAAGCGCCTTTGATATCTCGCCGGATCGCGTCATTACAATCAGGTGATCTTTGTGCTTGCTCTTCATCTTCAGCGCAAGCGCATACTGCGCACCGACCGCTTTCACAAGGTGGTCGAGCGCCTCTTTATCCGTGGTTCGGGCCTTAGGCTTACCATACTCAATCAACTTGACACCGTGATCACCTTCACTCGTGGCGATCTGTGCGCGACAGATCTTCTCCACCTTTGAAGTGACCTTGCTAATGAGCCGTTCCGAGTCCCGGATGATCTGATCGATAGAGCGGAAATTGGCGGTGAACTTAAGTTGTGGAGCTGGACCCAATTGGGCGTGGGCGGGGAAATACTTCTGGAAATCAATGAATAGCTGAGGCGAGCTACCCCGCCACCCATAGATGGACTGCCAGTCATCGCCGATTGCCATGATGCTTACAGGAAGCCCCACATTGTCGGACAAGATCCGTCGCTGCATAGCCTTTATCCACGCGGCAATCTGAGGGGAGATGTCCTGGAATTCATCGATCAGCAGATGACGCATGGACTGGATCTTTGCTGGTGAGAAGGCTATCGAAGGCGCCCCTCTAGCCATTGCGAGAAAAACTTGATTGAAGGTGTGCAAGCCGGAGTCGGTCATGCAGCGCCGCAGATGTGGCCAAAATAGCGCAAGGGCATCAATGAAGTTGGCGTTGACATCAGCCACTTGAGGAGCCGGAAGTTTGGCGATCAGTTCAGCAACCTCGAAGCCGTGACTCTCAATAAATGAGCCTTGGGCATACATCGCCTCGAAAATCTGGAGAGATGACAGCTCCCCTTGAATCTTCAGAGGAAAGATCGGCGCATCACCCAACTTATCCTTAGCTCCGGATATCGTCAGCCACTTTTGCCGAAGCTGGAACGCGGCGACATCCTCGCTTGATCTAAGCAAGATATATGGGGTTTCGGCGTATCTTGAAATGATCTTGAGCTTGCTGTTAACCGCGAGGGCTATGTTGACCGGTCTTTTTCCAACCTTCGTCTCACGATCCTTGGCGTCAACAGAATGATGCAGGTCCAGCACGACTGGGATTCCAGTCGCTACCTCCCGCCCATTAGCGTATAGGCTGTTGTTTCCAATGCTGGCCGGTATTTTAAAGTCACCCGTCTTGATTCCATCGAATGGCCAGCCATCTTGAGCCCAGGCAGATTCGACAAATTCGCGAACCTGGCGGTCACGCTCGCTAGCATTTAAGAGCTGATAGTCTTCAAGATCTCCTGCGCTGCGATCCGAACGGCTCATAGCTAATTCACCCTTCAAGATCGCCAGTATTTTCCCCCGAAAGATATCGTCAGCATTGAAGAGAGAAATATAGGCCTCTCTCAACACGTCGGACTGAGCATCATTCAGTTTTGAACCGCCGATGGGATTATCAACAGAAAATTCATCAACAGGTGCGTCGGCCGCTTTGCCGCCATCATAGAAGTCAAAGAATTCACGCCCTGGGAATGGTACTGATGCCAGCCCCCACAAGACAGAATGGAATGTCCTAACTCGCCTTTCGGCCCAAGTCTCATCAACATTCCGCCCCCAATGACGCATCACCTTCACAAGCGACCTGCACAAGTCAGCGCAGGATGCTTTCGTGAAGGAAATGACGGTCAGCTGCTCCTCAGGAATCTGCAAATGAACCAGCATGAAGACCACCCTTAAAACCAGAGTGGTTGATTTACCCGATCCGGCCCCTGCCGAGATACAAGTAGCCGGATGATCGGCCAAAATCATATCCCACTGCTCGTCTGTTGGCGGACTCACCACCTTCGCTTTGACTGCTGCAGCCACCTCGGCTCGCATCGCGGCCTCGACGGGCCCTACAACGAACGGAAACGGCCCATACAGGCCTGGATCGACTGGCTTCGGAGCAGGCGCAGGCAAGTCCTCCACTCGATAGATCAGTTGGCCTTCCTCAAAGCCCTTCTTGTAGCCCGAGGCTCGCCCCTTTTCAAACCCATCCCCGAAGCCGAGGCGCTGAGCCTCGTGCCGTAGCTTGTCAATATATTCGCGAATTAACGAGGCGAGAAGCTTCGTTCCCCGGCGTTTCAATTCAGGAAAAAGTTGCGAAAAGGGAGGAAGCATATGAGACCGGCACGTTTCTGCGACAGCTGGACACACTACCAGAATCAAAGAAGGCGCCCAATACCGGCATTTATATGACGCAAACTGGACGGAGGTGCCAGACAATTGGCGCTCAGACCCCAAGGCTACCAATCCTATCCGGGGGCACCCTCGTAAGGGAGGAGCCAGACGTAAAGGTGCCCTAGCCTGCCACCCTATAGCACCTACATCTTAAACAGATTACTTACCCTCTCGTTTTTCTGCTCTACCATTCCGACAAGCTCAGCGAGCTGCGATCTATCGATAACGGAATCCGTGAGCATCACCAGAAGCTCATTATCGCTGCCAATAATCAACAGCTCAACTGAGTACTTCTCATACAAATAGTCATACTCTGCATCCTCAACCTTTTTCTCAACGAGAGCCAACCTATAGCTCTCCCCACCGTCTTCATAATCAGCAGAATACTGACGGAAAGACCGGGCAGGATTGAAAATTAGATCGGAATTAGCGTCTTTCCTTACCTGCTTCCACGTTACTTGCCCACCACGAGTCTTATCAACGATTTTATTAAAAAGCCTTTCGTACTTGTTCACAGATCTTCCTCGCAATGGGACTTGTAATCTTCTATACCTTCATTAACCAGCGAGAGATCACCTTCTTTCAATGACTTCCTAAGGCGCCTAATCGTTCGGCTCTTCGCGGTCCAAAACAGTAAATAGCCACTCGGCAGATTATTGTCAAGCGTAACCAACTTTCCCCTAGAAGCATCTGATAAAGGTATCGCATCGCCAGGGATAGCCTGAACCTCAGAAATAATGGTTCTCATTCTATTTCTTCTGCGACTAGCCACGACAGCCGCGCGGACCGACCTTATCAACAACATCGAAACTATCGAAATTACCAGTGAAGCAATTGACGCCCAAGACGCCAGCTCATTTAGCTCCATCCCAGCCTCCACTCGGCTTTGTCTCGTCCTTTGAGGGACAGCATAACGCTTGGAGCACGCGTATAGGCGAAGGCCCCTACTGTGCTGCGGAAGTCCTTAGCTCGCACCCTGACCCGGCCTCGCCGGTGAGAGGACGCCCAAGCCATACGGCGCGCCGCATGCTAGCAGCGGCTACAGGTCGGGCAATGCGAGTGGACAGATGGACCTCCCGCTCGCAGCTAGAGCAGGCTGAGGCGATTTAAGCCTAGGTCCGAACCGAGAGAAAGAGAGAGGACTGAAGACCTAGCCCCCCCCCCTTGGAGAACCCCGGGAGAACGGCGAGCACGGTGAGCACGGAAGGACGGGATGACGGGGAGCACACGGCTACCGACCCAAGCATCTGATATCAATGGACATTTTTTAGAAAAATGCGCGGAAACGCGCACCTTAACCATTCAAGAATCGCTGGTTGTTGCATCCACGGTGGTTCCGGCGTAGCTTTCAGCTATCTAAAACGCTCAGTTGCGCGCGTCTAGTTCCCTTGCTCTTCGGAGCCTGAAGACGCAAATTGTCGACCAGTTGATAGGGAATTGCTCGATGTCCACGATGAAGCAGGCAGTGGCACGGCGCGTAAATATGTCGGAGCGCGCCGAGCATCAACGGCAAATCCACTTCGCCGGAGTGGATGACGCCTGGATTTGGAATCGCAAGAAGAACAATGGCTTTTCAACTGTGCCGAGGACGCTGCCGATTGCCATGCAGGCCGCAGACGAACAGTCTAAAGGCCAGCCGCCTGGCCATGTTCTTTTTTGCCTTTGGGCGCGAGCGCCGGATCACCCGGTTCTTGTAATCGACAATCCGATCACGTTCGCCGCAGAGGCGGGCTTCACCGGACCGAGGGCAGTAGACACCTGGCGACGGCGCATGAAGCGGCTGCAGGAGTTGCAGCTCATCGTGGCTAAAGCCGGACCGGCAGGTGATTTCCACTACGTTCTGCTGACGAATCCAAATTCGGCCGTTGAATGGATGAGATCAAATGGAAAGATCCAAGACGTGCTCTACAGCCGCTTCTGGGATCGACTGTCCGAGGTGGGCGGACTCAGTGAGATGGATGCAATTCGCGCTTACTGGGCTAAGACGACGGCAGAAGAGGATCCGCCGAGCCTCCCTCCGCCACCACCTACCGATGCCCCAACTGAATCAGCACCTACGAAGGTGAAGTCACGGAAGAGCAAACCCAAAAGCGTAGGGAAATGATGCTCAAGCAGACGCCAAGGAGGAACCATGCTTAAGACAACAGTGATCGGCATTCGTCGCCAGCTCGCCCGGCGGATGTCGTGAAAAAGAAGACCCCCGATCAGCCTCGTTTCTCAGGCCAGACTGATCGGAGGTCGTGGCGGGCACCCTCAAGTGCCCTGAGCAGGGTTTCCCCTGCCCAGGGCTCAATTGTAACGCGGCCGCGCCCCTCACACATGACTGGGGCAGCAGCCAACTAGCCGACATCGGCTGAGGAAAACGCAATGACCAAGAAGCCTTCCAACTCCGGTCAGCCCTGGACCCCTACGCAGGTCAAGCAACTCAAAGAGCTTGCGTCAGGGAACACCCCTACCCGGGTCATTGGCTTGAAAATGGGACGCTCCCCTGAAGCGATCTACGGTCAGGCGAGCAAGGCGGGTATCTCGCTGAAGCCCACCAACCAAGCTCCCTACGGCACCAAGAAGTAGACGTAAGTTAGCGCTTCACTAGCACCAACTTCAGAAGCCCCGCATCGCGGGGCTTCTGTCTTCTCACCCTGGGAACGCCGGGAACTTCTCGGCGGAGTGAGCTGCCTTCCAAGTGGTGTAAGCGGAAGTCCCTTCCCAGGCAGCGAACGCACGAGGGGTTCTGCCTCGACCAGTCCAAGTCTCGCCAGTGTGTGGGAGCCAGTACTTGGGCGCGACTTCCTTCTTCACACCTCCCGCCTTCTTGCTCACATCCGCCGCCAGCATGCTGACGATCTCGGCGCGCTGCTTCGCAGAGAAGCTTTTGCCGTACTGGGAAACGAGGTTGGCGACCTCCGCAAATGCATCAGCGGCTTGTTCCTGGAGAAGCTGAACTTCCTGCTCCTCAAGCTTGCGCAGTTCTTCTGCAAGTTTGGCTTTAGCGGAGGCAATTGAATCGAGTGACGGCTTGGTCATTCTTAAAGAACCTGAGTTTGGAAGCGACGGAGTGGCAGGGGCGAGGAAGCGCTTGGAAACACGCAAGCAACCGCCCAGGCCAGCAATGACAAGTTACGACTTCTACACGCCGGCCACAACTCCACAGAGGCACTAGAAGGAACTGCACACGCCCGCAATGTGAGCTGAGCAGTCAGTTGCCTAATAACGTCACGGACCAAAACCAAAACCACAGATTGGCAAATATATTTATGTGACCGACATCCCAATGCCTAAATGCCAATACTGTAAGAAAAGTGCACTTAGGCATCACTTTTAGTGAAATTAAACACTATAGGAAGCTATCCGGCGCCAACAAATACACGCCAAAATATCTATTTATTTTCAATAACTTACTCTCACGTCTTCGATAACTGAGCACTCCCCTAATGGCAGGAGTGCCACGCATGACTAGGCATCACCTGAGCAGCAAAAACGTTCTATTCTACAAATTGACGAAAGCTCTCCCTGCCCTATCAAGGTTTCATCTTACTGATAGGAAGCAACATGAAAGAAGAGCTAGAAAAGAGAATTGAAGACTACGTTCGTCAACCCTTCGGTCTACTAGAAGTTGGGTGCATCCGCATTGGGCGCCACGAATTCAAAGACATCCGCGTCCAAGGGCGTGAGTCTGCGATCCAACTGCAGGAAATGCTCAACTCCGCCTCGGATCGATCCAGGCGCAACCGGCTGCGAAAGGACGGCACTCGCTACTACTCTGAGATGCCAATCGGGGCGCCAGCGCGCCTGCTGTCGTCAGAGATCGATGATTACCTCCAATACATGGAACACAGGGGCTTGCGCAGTCGAACAATAGACGCAAATGCCCGGTCTCTAGCACTGCTCATGATCGTGACTGGAGACATCCCGGTATCAAGGATCGACACCAAGCACATCCACAAGTTCTGGCAGTTGATGCAATGCGCCCCACCAAGCCTGGCGACTACACCGCGACTTCAGCAGCTTAGTGCCGATGAGCTGATCGACCTCGGGCGGCAGATGGGCGCACCTGCACCAGCCCGGGCGACGCTAGAGCTACATCGTCGCTTCCTGGCCACCTTCTTCAATGGCCTAGTGAAAGCTCAGGCCATCCCGCACTCCCCCTTAAGCGCATTCCCATCGATCAAGAAAGATCTGATAGAAGAAACAGATAGGGCTGAACGTCTACTTGGCGACGACGATCTGCAGAAGATCTTCAATCCTGACAGCTTCCTGCCGTGGGCCATGAAGTTCCCGCATCGATGGTGGTGTCCGATGATCGGCCTTTACACAGGGGCTCGCATCAACGAAGTCGCTCAACTCAAAGTCGCCGACATCGTCCAAGAACAGGGCATGTGGTGCATAGCCTTCCGGAAAACCATTGATGCCGATCTGGCTAACGCATCAGGAGCGAGAAGCCGCCAGAGCTTGAAGGGAAAATCAGCCGTACGCACCATCCCGATAGCCGAGCCCTTACTCGCTGCTGGCCTCCTGGACTATGTAGCGGACATCAAGTCCACAGGACATCCTAGGCTCTTTCCCAACCTCTCGGCTGGTATCAGTCGGAAGACCGGGGAGACAAATGCTCGATACAGCCAGGCGCTGCTTAATCAATATGGCACCTACCTCAAGCAACTCGGCTTCCCGAAAGGCGTCGGGTTCCATGCCTTCAGACACACACTGGCGACAGCATTGGACAACCTGGGAGTGCGCGCGGAGGATGTGGCGCTGATCACCGGGCACTCCGTCGTGAAGACAGCACCCGTGCTGCAGGCATCCTACTATCACACCAAGCCCGACTGCGTTCGAGCTAGGCAGAAGGCAGCCCTTGATCTCTACAAGCCGCCTGTGGAGCTGCCTGCATACACCAAAGGTCAGTTCAGAGACCGGATCGGCTGGGGCGCGAAGCTATATCCATGAGCGCGGGATGTCATAGATCCACTCGACATCACAGCAACAACCTTAGAAGAGCGGAAAATGGGGAGCAAGTCATAGCCCTACAAATCAAGAAAAAAAAGCGCCCCGAAGGGCGCTCAAGAGGGACACAACATTAAGCGCCGTGGCCCTAACTATTCCTTGCCGTGGTTAGGGCTAACGGTAAACGCCATATCGAACACTGGCTGATTCGTCCCCTGGATCACACAACGAGCTCTCTGGAGATCACCCATAGGCGCCATTTCCTCGAAATGCTTAATGAACAACTTCGTCAGCTCCAATACTGCTGACGGAGTTGGCTTAGTCCCAGGCATGTTCACGATCAGTTCCTGAGTCCTAACAAAAGACTCCCCGATGGCAATAAAGTCGTAGCGGACTACATACACAGTCTTGGCCCCTGATTTAGATGCAACATCGAGATACTGAACCTCAAACTCACGCGCATACATCTGTTCAGCCGCTTTCATGGATATGCCTTGAGCAACCAACGCTGAAAACGCTGCAAGCGCATGTGCACCACGCTGTTCTTCTGGTCTCCATGCGTCCTTCCTTTTCACATTGCTGTGAAAAAAGATGCCACGCTGGTCAACCAAGTGATCAATCAAGCTATCAACATCCCCGGCGATGGAGAGAAGCTTCGGCAAGCCCCCTATCCGCGTCGCATCGTAGGTAGCAATGTGGCTACTCGCGTCCTTCACGATAGCGCTGAACTCGCTACTCGCCTTCAGGACTGCCTTCAGACTGGCTGACTTGAACTGCCCGCCACCATACATGGCCTCAATCAACAAAAACGAATAGCGGAAAGAGTCGATGTAACGCTGCTCGCCCATCGCTCGGCGCGCCGTAGCAACCAATGTTGCCTCAAAAGCAGGACCACGATTTTTCTCTGCGCAGAATATGGCCCTTGCTATCAAATCGAAGCTGAGAGGCAAAACAGGCACATGTCTTCCAGCCTTGAATGACTTCACCTCAATACTGCTTTCCTCTTCTGGCGACTCAGCTTCATAGAATGCCTCTGCCTCATCCCAGTCGATGGACACGTCGAAATAGCAGTTGAGAAACGCAACTGCGTCTGCAAGCTTGGATTTGACAAGCTCCAATCCTCCATCGTCATTGACCAAGGTGAAACCACCCCCCTCACTTCTAAACCGCGGGGCCCTCTCGACAGGTTGACCATCGAATGCCACCTCAATGGAGACCACATTCCCAGCACTCTCCAAAAGCCGAAGGCGTCCACCTTGAAGCGGTATTTCCCAGTGATCGGGCACAATCAGCGGCCGAATGACTGGGATGACGTATCTGATGCGCATACTGCCTCTTGGTTAAAAGCGCTACTTTCTGGCCTTTCGCCTTTTCATCCATGCAACGATGGCGGCCCGATCCTCGGGCTTCAGCTCGGAAATCATCAGCACCGCCTCCACAGTAGCGTCATCTTGTGCCACCAGGTAGGCCATGGGGACGCCAAGCACTTCCGCCAGCTTCCCCAGTCCATCCAGGTCAATACCGATGACCTCGGCCTCATACCTGTTCACTCGGCTACTGGCCAACTTCTTATCCAAGCCCATCAAGACCCCCAGCGCTCGCTGACTGACGATGCCGCGCAGTTACTTGGCCTGTTTGAGGCGGGCGGCGAACAGGGAACGGGCTGAGGTACTGGGCAAGTGAACGGATGTTGAAAACTCGGGCGGACAGCATGACGTGGTCCCTCAACGCATAGCAGACTCTTCATGAAATGTAGCACCCTCCCAACCAACCACAGGGGTTTTCATGAAGAAGATCGAGACAAGGATGGCCGCCGGCCTGGCTGCCGCTGCTGCTGACCGCCCATAGCGCAGCCGCACAAAGTCACCCGAGCAGGAAGAGGCCCCTAATCGTCCAGGCTTTTTCCGCCAGCCGGGCTCTAGCCTGAAGGACGCAGGGCAGCAGATGGTCGAGGTCAAGCCGCCCCAAGGACCCAAGACGGCAGCTGGCGCCGAGACCATCTACACGCCCATCAGCGGAGCCGTGAAGCTGCCCGGATTGTTCAAGCGTGACAATCATCAGTTGGTGGTCCGCCTTCCAACAGTGATGCCGAGAAGGCACTTGCCGCCCTTTTGACTCAGAGCGGAGCGGGACAGGTCGAAGAGATTCAGGACTTCCAGCTCACGGGGTACGTGGCAGCTCAGGACGTGGAGGGCTACCGGTGCGATACCACCGGCAAAGTAACTATCGACATCGGCGGTCAGCGGGTGCGCATCCCGGTGAGCAAGAACCTGAGGTATACCAAGAAATCGGGGACCTGAAAGGCTTACGCCAAATGAGTGCCCCGCACCGCACCCAATCGACCCACACGCATCCCGCGTCCCGGAGGCTGCTCACTCCCCGAGAGAGGTTCTTCTGGTGGTATTCCCTGACCTGCTCTTCCTGGGACCTTTCGGGTTCGTCGTCGGGCCGCTCATGGCCCGACGCGCAAGCCGGAAGGCGGCCCTACGGTATCCGGTCGAGGCACGCCTTGCCCAAGCCAGGGATATCGGGTTCGCGTGATGGCAGTGATGGGCCATGACTGTACTGAGTCTCATGGGCGCGTTTGGGGCCTTCGCACTGGTGAGTGGGCTACCGATGTTCTTGCTTGTGATTTACGCTCAACTGACTCACTGAAGTGCAGTAAGCCGCTACCGAAGAGGCCGCCATATGGCGGCCCTTTTCTTTTTCGTGCACCGCTCCCTCTTGACTAAGTCAGCCGCCGATATAAGTTCGGTCAACATCAGGGGCGCAACATGACAAGAATCGAGCTAACGAAGTTCCTTAAAAAGATTGGAGTAGCAATCAATAAGGAGCAGCAGAATGATTATCGCTGGGCTTCACGGCCAATCGGCGAGTCAAAGCCAACACTACGATTCCGGACATTGAAGGATGCCGAGAACTTTTGGACGGCACATTGCCTTTACATCCTATATCACATCCGCCGAATTGAAGAATCCATAAAAACAGCGGCGGAGGCAAATCCAGACATTGTTGGTCCGATAGCGCGTTGGCTGGACCCTTCGACTCGCGCGCCATATCCGACCCTGCTTAGGGAAGCGACGTCCAGCCTACCCAAATACACTCATCCGCGCCATTGGAAGACAGAGATCATCGAACAGGCACGCGAACTCGGGCCAGTGCATGACGAGTGGACAGTTAGAAGAGCATGCCATTTCCGCACTCTATCCAGATACGGATATCATGGCGGTCCGACTGTCAAATGCGAGCCGATTGATGACCCATCTCAGTATTCATGACTGGATTTTTCAACAGCTAAAAGTCTTCGGCCGCGAGCCACCACAGAACTATCTTAGCGGAGCGCTTCAGCTCGCCGTATTACATCTTCTTCAATCCGGGCTGTCGAACGGTGTTGATGAAGAAAGCTTTACTGGAGCTCTCCTGGGGTCATTCTGCCAAAGCTGTCGAGTATGCGCTGCGGGAATGCCCCCCATAAACAAATCTACGCTCACGTGGCGAAGGCACAATAAGAATAGCGGCGACAACATCGGCGAATCCGCAACTGGCGCAGATTTTGCCCTCATCATTCGCCATAACGAAGATTTCGCCAGGGCAGCAGTATTTCAAGCAAAAAACGGTCAGTCGAAGAAGGGTAGCTTTAAAGCAGGCCACATCTCTCCCGAGGTGCTAGAACTCCCTGAAGAACCCCAGTATGTCAGACTGAAAAGGCACTGTCTTAGCATCCTGTCCACGTTCAAAAAACCGGACGCCGCAGCGCTTGAAGCCACCGAACTAGACTGGGCGCACTACCTTATCTATGAACCGTTCGCCGCCTACTGCTCTCCAGTGAGTTCTCTGACTGTTATTGAAGAAAGACTCGAGGCAGGCGAGAGCCTTGGGACAATAAGTTACAAAAACTACCCTTACCTGAACTTTGTTGATGTCCTCAGAGCCGGTTGCAGCGAAACGCAAGAAAAGGAACCTGGCTGGCTAAACCTTAGTTCTACTGAAGAAATCGGCACCTTCGTGAAATCAGCGAACGATCTATATGATCTTTACGAAGCACACGTCAATCCAGACATGGAGTGGGCCCCCTTAATCGAGCCAATGGCAAAGATGTCTGAACAAGAAAGAACTCTAAATATTAAGGAGGACCTTCTTCTTCCGAAGCCCTCCTCTCCAACCGCAGCATCTAAACCTGCGCAAGATCCAGCTAAAACGGACGTATTAGCACCCTCCCCTCTCACAACACAGGCGGTAGAAGAATGGAAGCGGAAAAGGTCCAAATCTTCGGAATCGACCAAGCCTGGGGGTAACTCTAGAACAAACACTTCCAAGCCCCCGAAGAAATAAATGCAAAATGGCAGGACACAACACAGGACACATGTCCGGTTTGCGATCTGCTGCAGGGTCAAGAGGTTAGGTTCAGGTCGATCCGATCCCCTTCTAGAACACGGGGAGGAATCTGAGTGCTCACATGGCTTCCTTGTAGATGTCTTGGCGTAGTTCTCAGTATTGCCATGCCTAAGGCTTGCGCTGCGCCACCCGACCAATCTAGGATCACGTATCGTTTGAGGTATCGTCGCACTAACGCACCCCTCTTCAAGATGATTAGTGGAATCAGTGGGTTAGAGGTCTTTTGAGACCTCTCCGCCCACCTCCACCATTTGTACCGCCCCTCGGGGCACGAAAAGCCAGATCTCCCGTCGATTGGGGTCTGGCTTTTTTGTTGTCGGCGATCACCGTACGCCCCTCCACTACGCAGGCGCGTTGCCGCCGGGGCCGCATTGCCCTCAAGCCCTGGTCCCGGTGCGGCCAAGCAGACGCCTGCCGCACCCATCCCGCTGCTTCCGTCAGTTGCCGCTCAACGCGCCGGGCGTATCTGCCAGAGCTCGTACGCGCCCTCTTGCATGAGGCGGGTTGCTCGCCCATCCGCACGGAGGGTTGCAACTGCAGTACGCAGGATATGGTCCCTCTCCTGGCCGCCCTCAGCGCCGGGTGAGCGGACGATGAGGTATTCAGTACCGATGCGTTCGAGGAAGGCCAGCGTGTGTTCAGGGCTATCCACCAGTCCCGGGCGCGTCAGGGCAATGATATCGATCGGCTCATATCGGATCGGCAGCCAGAAACCTTCGCCGCCGACATCACCCACGACCCGCGTACGCGGAGCCTCCTGCGCAAGGCGCTGCGCCGTCTTTTCCAGGCCGATGTCCTGCCAGGCAACAGCGCGTCGCGAGGCGGTATCGAACATGGGACGGTCAAGACGGGTATCGAACGCGCGGGTGCCGGGTCCCCAAGCACCCGTCACCAGACACATCAAGGCCGACGCCACCGCGATGGAGAAGATCAAGCCACGCATTACCCGACCCACGCCAGGGAACGACTGCCACTTCCACAGCGACTGCTGGACAAGGAATCCTGCAAACATCAACAGGCTCAGCACAGGCGTGATGAAATAGTTTCCGTCCGCGCCGGATGCTTCGATGTAGCGATTGCCCAACAGCATCGGGAAGAACAGCAAGCCCATGAAAAGCACGGGTAGCGCGCGCCTCCACGCGATGGGTCTTCTGCAACCCAGGACCAGGGCCGCCAGAGGCAGACCGAGCCACGCGTTGCCTGTCCACAGAATCTGCAGCAGAGGGTACTGGCGTGGATCGAACAGATACGCCAGCAGCGCCTTTCCCGGCGGGAGATAGACAAGCAGGTTACTGGTCGGCAGGTGACCGACCGGTGAGCGCAACGGCAAGCCCCATGCCGCGAAGAGGTCCAGGGCTGCGTTGGGGGCCACAATGGGCACGCCGGCCAACCACCAGGTTCGCGCAGTGATGAGCCCCACCAACAGAATCACCGCAAAGAACACGCCACTGGCGACCATGGCATCCGGCTGCCCGCAGCGATGCCGCTGGCGGCGCCATCGAACAAGGGCGGTGATCGCCAGCACGCCGACGGCCATCGTGTAGGGAATGTTGGACAGCCGGGCCTGGCTGGCCAACAGGGCCGCAGCCACCGCGATCCAGAACCACCCTGCCCCTCCTCTGTTGCCAAGCCGAAGCACTGCCAGCAGCGAAATGGCAAGCAGCAACGCTGCCAGAGCGTCTCCCTTGGCGGTGATTGAAATGTTGGCGAACGCGGGCAGCGTTGCAAGCAGCGCGATGACATAGGGCCGCAATGAACGTCCCACACGCAACTCGCGCAGGATCTGTGAAGCAACGGCGAGGGTGGCCAGCCAGCAGCCGATGCTCACGCCGATGATGGCCGGAATGCTCCCGATTGCCGCCAGAGGCACCTGGAGCATCTCGATCAGCTTTGGATAGTAATGAACCGGCGCGACAAGGCCTTCACTGTAGAAGATGTTGCCGCTGGCGATCAAAGCACGGTCAGCCGACAGGCCGTACCAGTTGGAATCAAAATCCGATGAAACCGATGCTTTTGCAAACAGCACGAAGGTCAGGGCCGCGATCAAGGCGGTGACCGCAGGAGTGCGCGCACCGCCTCGTCGCACGCTGGACAGCAACATCCCGCCAAGCCACGGTCCACGCCGCAGAACGAGCATACCTCCCAGTACCACTGCAGCGAGCCAGGCAAGCGCCTGCATGCTGCCCAGGCCGAACAGCGAAGCCGTCCAAAGCACAAGCGAGCAGGACACAATGCCTGCCAAGCCCACAATGACCTGCTGGCCCGGATCACGTCGGGAGACACCACCGGCCAAGGCAACCAGGCATCCGCCCAGGGCGAATATGCCTTCCAGATAGAGATAGCTGGCCAGCATCGCCACATCCACACCATGATGCCGGGCATACAGCACGGAAACTGCTGCAACACTCACCCACAGGGCCGGACCTCGCAGCAGTTTCAGCGCACCATACAGCGCCAGAAACAGAACTGACGATTCCAGGCCCCCCTGCCATGCCGCCGGCTGCCTTACATGCCATCCCCATACACCCGGCCCCACCAGGGACCAGATCGGGACCGCAATGAAGACCAGTACCATCGCACTCACGAGTGCAAGTCTGGCGACGGGTGATTTCATGGTTCCGCTCGATGGTTGCATGGGATGGCGCAGATTACTGTCTGGTGCTGCGCCCGTCATCCTCGCGACGCATGCGTGCATGGGCAGCCGATCAGTGCGGGATCAAGCGGTCTGCTGGAGATCTCGACCAACGGAAGCATCTCAAATGGGAAGCGAAACTCCTGCTCGCGCGCTCATCGGCCAGGATTGCTGCAGATCACCACGCTCTTGGCCGGCACCCCGCCCCACCCCACACTAGGGCCATGTCTCCGATCGTCCACGACATCCAGAAGGATCTGCCATGAACACGCCACTTATCGCCCTGCTGCTGGGCCTGGCCGTATCGACCGCCGCTGCTGGCGCACCTCCTGCTTCCAGCACCGCTGCACTGGAAGCTCTGCTGGCCTGCAAGGCGGGCTCCGATTTCACCGAAGCACAGGTGGAGCAGGCATTCCATGCCGCCGGCCTGACCCGCGATCCCGGGAGCGTGTTCGAGCCGAAGGACAAGCCGGTGGCGCTGTTCGGTGGAACCGTGGCCAGCGCGGATGTGAGCGTGTCAAATGTCCACAAGAGCCTGCACGTGTACCTGAAGGGTGTCGATCACCAGCGTTTGGCCCGATCCTGGGGAGTGACGACGGTCAACGAGGAAGCCGAGAGCGAAGCGCCCTCCTACCTCAGGAAGGTTGATGCCAGGCACACGCTGCATGTGGGGGCCGGTGACGACTACGAAGGTTATTCGGCTGCGGTGACCTGCCTGATCGAGGGGTGATCTGCAGGGAGACCAGCTGACAGACGGTGCCCGCCGGTCCCCGCCCGGTGCTACCTGCGCCCTTCTTCCGCGTTGACACGCCTGCCGCTAGAGTGGCGCCAGCGCAGGGAGTCCACATGGCAAGAACAGGCATCGGCTTCATCGGCCACACCACCGTCGTCCTCATTGCCCTGCTGACCCTCAGCGGGTGCGCGACGCTGCGCCAGTTCGGCCCATCGGTGCAGGTGGGCACGGTCACCCCGGGCCAGTACATCGCGCTCAAGCGCGGTGACATCCTCACCAGCGGCAAGCTCAGCGCGGCCACGATGGAGACCCTACGCGTGGCTGGCCTGGACGAAGGTGCCTGCGCCAAACCGGGCCTGCCGTGCATCGAAGCGATGGAGGCCAGCATCGTCGTCCGCGAGGAAGACAAGCGCTCGTCGCTGGCCGAACTGTGGGTGCAGTACGCGATGACGATGCCGGCGCCGAAG
>Ga0157373_10000700_pt1 | contig 26273 bp, 16 predicted proteins | sample C65metaG_FD_113460 | JGI IMG/M metagenome (GOLD analysis project Ga0157373, IMG submission 113460) | Corn rhizosphere microbial communities from Kellogg Biological Station, Michigan, USA - C6-5 metaG | ecosystem: Host-associated > Plants > Roots > Rhizosphere > Soil | place: USA: Michigan... | reverse complement strand
CCAACGGCCAACTGGAACTCGTGATCTTCGGCATCGTCATCAGCATTCCCATCATCATTTGGGGCAGCAAGTTGGTGCTGCACTTCATGGATCGGTACCCGATAGTCATCACGCTGGGGGCGGCACTGCTGGGCTGGATCGCGGGTAGGATGGCGATCACCGACATCAGCGTGCCGGCAGTGCCGACATGGTCTCATTACGCCGCTGGAGCATTAGGTGCGCTCATGATTTTGATTATCGGAAAAATGATTATCCATTGGAGAGAGGCAGGCGCTAGCCAGTCAGAAGCGGAAAGGAGCGAGCGATCGTGACATTTGAACTTGCCAAAGTGTGTAGGGATTTGGCTCCTCACGGGACACTGCGGGTGGCCATTAACCTTGGCAATCCTGTCTTGGCGAAGCGAGATGAGCAAACTGGAGTTCTATCCGGAGTGTCAGTTGCGTTGGCAAAGGCCCTTGCCGATGAGCTTGACATCGAAATTTCGATGGCGACGTACGATGCTGCCGGCAAGGTGTTCGCTGCTTTAGAAGAACAGGCTTGGGATCTTGCATTTCTGGCAATCGAGCCTGTTCGGGCCGAGAAAATCGCGTTCTCGAACCCCTACGTTTCTATCGACGGAACCTATCTTGTGAAGGCCGATAGTAAATTCCATCGAGCCTCTGCTCTGGATACTGGCGGAAACCGTATCGCCGTAGGAAAGGGTGCGGCCTATGACCTATTCTTGTCCCGCACGTTGAAACACGCAGAGCTCGTTCGTGCAACGACGTCATCAGGTGCCATCGATATATTTATGGAGCTTGAGTTAGAGGCAGCCGCCGGGGTACGTCAGCCACTCGAGCGCTTCGCCAAATCCAGCACGGGCGTGCGTGTGCTGAAGGATAATTTCACTGAAATACTTCAGGCGATAGCAGTGCCGAAAGTAAGGTACGCCGCAGCGGAGTACGTCCAGAACTTCATTGACCGCCGTCTGCGAAGCGGCTTTGTCGCCGAAGCGTTTAGCGACAGTGGTGAGCGTGACGCCCGTGTTTTGCGTCCTGCCGAGTAGTTTTCAAATCAATGAAAGGTCCGCCCATCGAGGAATCCTCAACTTTGGAGCGAAACTGGGCCTTGGCTGTCTTGACCTTACGCATCGCTTTTTACAGAGCAATGCGTTTACCGTTTTTTGTAGGTCCCACGCCGGGATGCAATCTGCCAGATGACGTGGCGTAATGAAGTTCGATCAGGGCAATCAAACCCTTTTAGGGCACCACCTGATCTATCTCGATCAGGAAGCGTTCGTTGTGGGTCTACTTGCGCTTCTCGGCGTACACGGCATCGGCGAAGGTCATTTGCTCCATCGAAAACCGCGCCGATTGGAGTTCGGAGATTTTGCCAAATCAGGAAGTGTTTTTTCAGAACTTTCCTAGATTTCGCAAATAGTTCTTGTCGTCTGCTTTGATTAGCTGTGTGCATCGACATCTCATCTGTAGCAAGGTATCGCGGCCGCTGGAAGTGGTTCGGCAACGGCCAGAGCACTTGTCCAAAAGAAGCGTCCATTACGACATTAAATGCCTGGGTTTTATTGTTACGGTGTAGCTGAATCCGAACCTGCCCATCCAGCGGCAGTGCTCGTTCTGCATGGAAGTCAGCAGCAATTAGAAGACGTCCTTTGTCGTGAGGTGGAGGGGGCGTTTGAGGTTCTGCAGCTAGATGTATCAGGCGCTGAAGCAATGGGCCGGCTTACTCGGTGCTGAGTGTGTGCTAAAGGCTGCAACGGGTCAGGTTCCCAATTTAGGTCTTCTGGCCACGAACTGCATGGCAAGGTCTCTGGGTGGATATGGGGGTGCCATATGTGGGTGCTTCCAGTTCTGTAGTGCTCATGTATAGGTGCCTCAAGTTGTCGCTGCGGGGCAGTGCCAGATGCGCAAGTTGAGACAACGTCTTGCTCTATCGGGGCCGGCTTTTTTCGGCGCCGTGTGGAGGTTTCAGTGGGCGGTGGATCGGGCGTCACAGCGGTGTCGTCTTCGGCTCGCCGAGGCGCCACGTTTTCAATGTCGCCGTTGGCAGGATCTGCGCAAGACGATGGTGCTGCGTCCGAGGTTTTCGTTACGCGCTGCACCAGCCGTATTAACGTTCGAGGCGTAACTTTAAAACGCTTCGCTACGCACGTCGGCGGTATCCCCTGATCCAGAAGCGCTTGCGCCTCCAGACACTGCTCGGTGTTCATGGATGGAAACCTTCCCACGTGTTGGCCGCGCGCACGGGCAGCCGCCATTCCCGCTCGCGTGCGCTCACTGATCAGCGAACGTTCAAACTCGGCCAGTGCGGCCATCATATGAAACACCAGTCTCCCGCCTGAAGAACTGGTGTCGATGTGCTCACACATTGAGCAAAAACGAATTTCGCGTTTACCCAGTTCTTCCAGTAGCTGGACCAGATTGACTAGGGAGCGCCCTAACCGATCAAGCCTCCAGACTACGAGTTTGTCTCCTTTGCGTAGGCTCTTAAGTGCTTTAGTCAGCCCAGGACGTTTTCGGACGCTCCCGGATATGCCGCTGTCTGTGTAAATAACGTCGCAACCTGCGCTTTTTAGGGCCTGGATTTGTAAGTCCAGGTTCTGTTCATCAGTTGAAACGCGTGCATAACCAATCTTTTGGCCGAGTCGTGTGGCTTTCATGTCTTTCTCGTGGGGTAGTGCGCGCCCGCCGAACCGATGCCGGGTCCCCACACGGCACGTCCTCTTCACCTAAAAGGTGATTCGTCTTCGGCAAGCTCGCCCCCATCTTGACAAAAAGGGGTCCCATGACGCGCGGCTCCATCCCCTTCTGCTTGCTTCCCATTTCATTGCGTTTTTTCAATTTTTTTTCATTTTTTTTCAGCATTACAGATAGGACCCCTTCACGTATAAGTCAATGAATTTAATGAGTTATGAGTTCTACTTGCCAGTTGTATGTTGGCGCCAATTTTGTGACGGTATGGGTCTCGGACCTTAAACGGCAGGAATAGTTCATTGGGGGGGTTATGGCGCAAGCAGGTGGCACTGAAAGAACCAAAAGAGCTCAGACGCTTTTAGTTCGAGTCGGTAATTTGCGAGAGCTACATGATGCTTATGGCGGCGAGTTTTGTGCGGCAGCGATGGTCTCCGTTCAAGAGCGCCTCATGCACTGCGGAGTTTTGCCTGATGCAATGCTACTTGAGCATGAGTTTGTCGTTGTCGATTTGAGGTCGACGGTCGTTCACCATCTTGTGTGCGAGCATCAAATCGATGGGGTGATGCAGCGTGTCCGAGCGCAGGTAGCTCGCGAGCCGGTGGAGTGCGGTATTAACCGTGCATACCTGCGCGTGTTTGTCGATGTGCTCTATGCTGCAGTGCATGGGGAAAGTTCCGAGCTTCTAGAACTAGCTCTGGGTGACCTCGTGTCTAGGCACGCTGATATCGCCGCCCTCCATGAAAACCGTCATGCCGCATTGCGTAACGATATGCAGGCTGCATGTTCACTGCTGGACGAGTTACGAGCAGGGAATCTGATTTTAGGGTTTCAGCCCATCATGTTGCTTGATAAGACCGGTGATGCTGCATGCCTTTACAGTGAAGCTCTGCTGCGCCGTTCATCGCCAACTGATGCTCGTATCTATTCTTGGCCAAATGCTATTCAGGCGTTGGAGCGCCTGGGGTGGATCAGCAGACTTGACGCAAGTGTTGTGTGGACCGTAGTGCGTTTGTTAGAGCGATATCCGCTTCAGCGTATAGGTGCCAACCTATCCGCGGCCAGTTTGCACCGCGATGCTTGGTGGAATGTATTGCTAGCTTATTTGAAGGCAAATCCTACTGTCGCATCCCGCTTAACGCTTGAAATTACTGAAACAAGTGCCGTTATTGATAGCGGTTACGCTTTGACATTGATCGCCAAATTGCAAATGTGCGGCACGCGCATCGCACTCGATGATATGGGGGCAGGACACACCACATTAGAGTTTCTCTCAAGTGCCCGTGCTGACGTGGTCAAAATAGATCGCTCAATCCTGCTTCGCTCGCGGGAATTGCAGCATTCTCCAGACCTGTTGCGCAATTTGGCCAGGGTGTGTGCCGACTACAGTCCCTGCGTTGTAGTGGAAGGAATTGAGAGTAAGACCGAGCTTCAGACCGCGCGATACGCTGGAGCTAAAGGTGTTCAGGGGTATTGGATTGAAAGGCCAAGTATTCAGCCCGACTGGCTAGTCATTCAAAAGCACGCAGTGGTGTTGGATGCCTACGCTCTAGTCGCAGGCTCTGCAAAAGAAGCGCTTTTTCAGCCGCATTTTTCTCCTCGCTTATCTGCGTCCAAATCTCTTGAAAATTGGGTGGGCGCTGAGACGCTCAGCTCAACACCATTGAAAAATACGTCAATCCAAAGCCCATCGGCCAAGCCTGCTTATGGCTTTCGTGGAGTTTGATCATGTCGACTATTTCGCGCCGGAGTGCGCACACAGGTTACTTATTAGCTTGTACACGGCCAAGTGGGGCGTTGAGGCCTTCTGTGTGTAGCGCTTAGCGCTTGTAGCGCGTTTTATCAGCACTTTTCTGCCGGTGCATCTCCGACGCTGTGGATCGATGCGTGCAAATCCCAGGTCGTCGAAATCATAACTTTGCGTTTCCGCAAGAGATGCCCAAGTCGCTGATGCTTACAGGAATCGAATTCTGTCATGCATATAACCCATACGGCACTTCATTGTGGCACCCCGTTGCACTGCATTCGGACTTCAATTGAAAGTTTTAGCAGTTATGTGAACTTGTGAAGATTGGGTAACAATACGGCAGTTTTATTCGTGGTGCGACACTCGGAGCAAAAAAATGATCGATTCAGCGGTGGGTGAGTTACGTTCTCAAGATTTTTTAGTTTGCCTGCCGTTTTTTATTTATTCTTTTTCTCTTGCTGCTTATGTTGCTTTCGCATCAGAGTTTTTGAGGGGTATGAAGCGTTCGGCTGCAGCGACCCTCGTTGCCTATCCAAAAGGCGTATCCAGCCGTCGATATTTGTGTCCTGCCTTGCCCGCTCTGAGATGCACGGTGGGCATTGGAGCAACTAATTCTGGCTTTGATTTTTCACCAAGTAATCCAGCGTAGCGGCTGTTCGAACGGTGGGTATTTAATTTCATTGGAATCAGTGCGCCCACTTAATCGTTGTTGGCGAAATAACCCATCTCATTAATGGAGGAATGTGACTTCGATAGTTTTGTGCGCAACCTTGCGGTTTTACGAGCGACTGCGCTGATTTTTAACGACCTGACATGGGCGCCTTTGAGCGGGCAAGCACACAATTGAGAGTCAATTATGAAACATATCAAGAATCATCAAGCAACTGACCAACGCTTAGCAGACCTTCGATCAGGTTGGATCGGACCATGGATAGCTAGCCAATCAGTCACGGCAGTGCGGCGTTCTAAAATCTCAACTTTACGCCGAAGATCGAGTGTGCCGTCGAGTCGTACTGAAATCGCCAGATGGGTTGTTGGACTATTGGTGCTTACGTCGACCTGTAGTTTAGCTTCGCAAGTTCAGCAGGCGGATCAAACAGCGAGCGAATCAATGCTGAGTCTGCACCAACTGTGGTTGATGACTGACTCGCCCGGCGGCCGGCTGGAGATCGAACGTCCAACGCTCCCCTTTGAAGTGTCAGGAGAGGATGCACTGGATACATTGTCGCTTACTGACGCGCGCCGTCGAGCGGTGGACGAAAGTTATGCCCTCGGTTCATCGCATTCAAAGGTGCAGGCTGCGACGGAGCTTGAGCGCGCATCTTATTCAGGTCTTCTGCCGTCACTGGATCTGCGCATGGCGCGCGGTCGCGAAACGTCCACGCCTTCGTCGCGATTGGACGATCTCACCGGTAAGCCGTTGGCTACCAGCACGCAAACCCGCAAGGATGTCTATGCGGTAATTAGCCAGCCGCTCTTCGATCTGTCAGCCGTGGCGGACATTCGTAATGCCGCAGCGGTAAAGCGTGCGAGTAGCGCGAATGAGGATGGCGTGCGCGGTGACGTCAACTATGACAGCACTTCTGCCTTCTATAGTGCCGTAGAGGGCGCGCTGGTCCTCAAACTGTCCATTGCACAGCAAAAGCGCCTTGAGAGGCTGGGGGGTTGGGTCATTGCGCGAGCTAACGCTGGGGGGGCTAGTGGTGCAGATCGCGATCGTATCCAGGCGCGTGTATTGGCCGCCAAATCATCCGTGCAGGACGCCATCGCTCAGGCCAACCAGGCCAATATTACCCTGAGTCGAATCACGGGCAGTATGCCGCGCTCGTTGGTATTGCCCACCTTGGCTGAAGCACAGCCGGTGGGGACTCTCGAAGACGCCCTTAGCCTTGTATCCACAGGCAACCCAGCGGTGCTGACTGCACGTGAAAACGAGGAGGCGGCCAGACAAGAGCGTCGCAAATATCAGGCGCATTTTTTACCGGTAATCAAATTTGAGCTGTCGCGCAACAACGTTGCCAACTCTGGAGGGATTGAAGGGTGGCGCGACGATCAGTTAGCCGCGGTTGTGCTGACCATGCCTTTGTTTTCGGGCGGGGCAGACTATTTCAAGCAGCGGGCTTCACTTGCCAAGCAACAGGGCTATGAGTACGACCGCATGGATGCCGAGCGCGATGCGCGGCGCAACTTGCAGATTGCGTTCAGCGGCTTGGCAGCTGCGCGTGAAAAAATCATGTCATTGCGGCAACAAGCCCAAGCACAAGCTCGCGTAGTCAAGGCCTTTGATGCTCAGCTCTCCTCTACAACGCGCAACCTTTTAGACGTATTCGACGCCTATCAACAGTATCACCAGTCTCAGTTGGACTTGGTACACACCAGTGTGCAGACCGTCTTGTTAGAGCAGCAGATCCTGCGGGTTACCGGACAACTTGCGGCGAACCCTTTCAGCACAATGACTGCGATAAAGGAATAAATCATGGCCGGTGGCAGCTCTTCATCTCGCGAACAAAACTTCTGGCCTGGGTTTGTTGATGCGCTCACTAACGTCGTGCTCGTCATGGTGTTTGTGGTGGTTGTATTCGCTATTTCCATGTTTGGCAGCATGCTCAAAATCACTAAAGCGAACATTGAAAAGCAAAACGCTCAGGTCGAAGCATTAGCAGGCGAAGCACGTTCTAAAGCGCTTGCTCAAGCTCGCATAGAACACGAGCGAGTTGAACGTTTACAAGAGGAGAATCGGCAACTGATGGCTGATCTGGGTGCCGCGCAACAAGCGTTGGCGCTTACACCGGTGGCTGAGGGAGCCGGTTCTTCCACTCGCATTGAGCCGCCTAAATCGCCAGTGGTGATCTCAGGTAAGAACCCCGTTATTGATGTCAGCTACGCATTGGGTGTGACAACGCTGGAGCAAAAGCTGATTGATGCGCTCGATACGGCGATTGGAGGCTACGAGTCCGCTGGTCGGTGGCAGTTGTCGCTGCAGTCGTCCGCTGCTGAGCCATCACCCAGCGAGGCTCGCCGTATGGCGTTTTACCGCATAGCGATGCTGCGCGACCACCTGGTGTCCAAAGGGATGTTGCCCAACCGTATAGAGACTTTGATTCTCAACGCCCCGGCCACTGACGGGCGGAGCCATGTGACCATTCGCATACGGAAACAACAATGAAGCCAGACTTAGGTCAACACGCAGACATGGCTTCTCGGAACACACAACGTGCGAGCGAGCGCTGTGCGGGCCGACAACGCCGGCAAACAGCAATACTGGCCGAGCTGCGTGCGCCGCGCGTATGGGTGGTGGGGTTAACCATTATGGTTGCATTGCTCATCACGTGGGCTGCAGTGGCGCCCATACGGATGGTGGTGCGGGCTGAGGGGCGCGTTATTCCGTCAACACGCAGTCAGGTTGTGCAGCATCTGGAGGGCGGTGTCGTACTTTCAATTGATGTTGCTGAAGGCGATATCGTGCAACAAGGCGATTTGCTCGCACGTATCAGCGATGTCCTGGGGAACTCGCAGATGGGCGAACGCCGAGTACGCGAACTGGCCCTTATGGCAAAAGTGGCTCGTCTTAAAGCTGAAGCCACCGGCGAAGAGATGAACCCAATCGCTGTGCCTGAAAAATCAGAAAGTGATGCGGCACAGGCTATTAGTATCGAGCAGGAAGCTTTGCTCGCCAGGCGTCAACGCCTTGATCAGGATCAACGCGTCGCCTCTGAGCAGGTTACTCAGAAACGCTCCGAACTCTCAGAATTGACCAGCCGACGTATCAATCTGAGCGCCGAACTCGATCTGGCCCAGCGTCAGTTGCAAATAGCGACTGACATGCTCCAGCGCGAGGCTGCTTCAAAACTTGAGGTGCTTGAGTCGCAATCGCGCGTACAGCGTCTGCGCTCTATGATATCGGACGCTGATACTTCAATTCCTAGGCTACGTGCAGCAGTTGCTGAGGCAGAGGGGAGGAGTCAGGAAGTGCAATCACGCTTTCGGGCAGAGGCTCGCACTGAGCTAACAGCCGCCCAGACCGACCTTCAGAGAGTTCAGGAAGAGCTCAAGGCCAGCAATGACCGCGTGGAACGTACTGAACTGCGCTCGCCCGTGTCAGGAGTCGTCAACCGGGTTAACGTTTCCACCGTGGGTGGTGTGGTGCGCCCAGGTGATGCGCTGTTTGAGATTACCCCGTCAAGTGGTCGCATCGTCGTTGAGGCTCGCGTAAAGCCTGCTGACCGTGCCGAACTGCATCCAGGGCTTCTCGTGCACGTGCGGCTGTCTGCCTACGATTACGCTTCCTTTGGTGTCGCCGAAGGACGCTTGACCGAGGTCAGCGCAGACACCATGCCGGATGAGCGAGGAGAGCGCTTTTACCGCGTGCGCATAAACCTTGAGGGCGAGCGCAACCCTTTCGCGGGTCGCCCCATTGTGCCCGGGATGGTTGCAACGGCTGAAATCGTCGTTGGCAGCCGGACAGTGCTCGCTTATCTCTTATCTCCGCTGAACCGTTTTGCACGAACTGCGCTAAGCGAGCCACGCTGAGTCCAGATGCTCTGAAAACCGAATACTTGAACTATTACAGAATACGAGCCAAACCATGAAAAAACTTAACGCAATCTACCGGCGGTACCTTTTCTTAGCATGGATGCCGCTTGCGTTGGCGGGCGTAGTTGGCGTGATTTTTCACGAGTTCGTCATTCACTCTATTCTGACTAACGTCATCCTCAATTGCATTATTTTGGGGACGGCACTCGGCGGTGCGTTGCTGATGATGCTTCGTATCCGAGCGATCCGGCAAGAGTGGCAAGTTTTTGAGCAGTTCGTAGTGGTGGATCCCGAGCCGGATTCGCTCGCTGAGCGTATGCAACACAAATCCGTTGCCTCCCGTTTGCTCGCCAGCCTCGGTCGTATCCGACGTACGCAAGAGGCATCAGCTATTGAGCAGTCGCAGATACAGGAAGAGTTGGAGGATGTTTACCGTGTCTTGGAAAGTCGCCAGGAGGCCGCCCAATACGTTGTGGGGCTGATGATCGCGCTAGGCCTGCTAGGAACCTTCATTGGTCTGTTGGAAACCTTGGTGGCCGTGGGTAACTTGATTGGCGGCTTCGCTACTACAGATCCATCTCAAGACATGGATAAGGCCCTGGCCACACTCATCGGTAATCTCAAATACCCTCTGACCGCAATGGGTACTGCTTTCAGCGCCTCGATGTTCGGCCTGCTTTGCTCGCTGATGCTGGGGATCATGATGTTGTCAGTGCGTGCTTTCCAAGTCGAGTTTTTGCAATTTGCGCGTACCGTTGTAGACGGAATTACTGTCCATGCTCACACGCCGCTTCATGAAGGAACGCCAGGGGCGCATGTCGATGATGAAACCCTTTGGATGCATCGCGTCGCCGATTTACAGCAATCACATCAAAATTTGCATGGAGAAGTTAGAGAGGTCGTCCTGCAAAGCAAGCGCAATGAAGACCGTCAAGCGCTGCTGCTGTACAGCGTCGAAAATTTGGTGTCGCTTGCACAACATACACAGGAAAAAACCGCGGCGATGGAGGAGCATCTTTCGGTGCTGCCGCAGTTGTTAAGCAAAACTGAGGTTGGACATCAATGGACCGGTCAACTGATCGAAACTGTTGTGCAGTTGCAGCGCAGCGGGGACCTGCAACATCAGGGCTTGGTTAGTAAATTGACGGATCAAATGAGTGAGTTTGTATCGAAGACTGAACATGCACACGCAGAGCAGGCGCGAAACGCGCTTAAAACCATTGTGGGGGTGCTTGATCAACGCTTGGCGGCTACTGAGGCTCAGAGCACTCAAGCCGCAGCAGTGACGCGATCGGTACTTCAACAGCAACAACTGCTAGAACATGTCTTTAAAGGTTTTGGTGAAACCAATGCTTCCATGCGCGCACAGATGGAGCGAGTACATCAGGACTCCCTTGCCCAGGCCCAAGTACTGCAAGAGGTCACGCGAACAGTCGCCGTCGCATTAGCGGAGGCGAAAGTTCAGGTGCAGAAGCTCAGCGAAGTCCTCTTTAACCCGCGTAGTGATGCACAGTGCGATCAGGTTGCCTATGAAGTTGCACAGGGTACTGAACGTCTAGAGCGCGAATTGCGCGTTGGACTGTCGGCGATCCTGAGTGCGCTACGTGATATAGCGCGAGCTACACACCCTGACTCTGCACAGGAGATAAGCTAATGTCCGAGTTGAAAATGATCAGTCGTCAGGATGGCAAGTTCAAACTGCCCTTCAATCAGGCTGATATTGCGGGCATATCTGTGTCGGATGTCGATTTGGTCGTGGTGCTCAAAAACGGCGAGCGTGAAGTGCTGTTGGGGGGGGCACTCGACGCGATGACAGAAAACCCACCTTCTGTGCTTTTTGCTGATGGGAGCACGCTTGCGACGAGCAAGCTGCTGAACCTGGTGAGCGAATTCGGCACCTCTGCTGTGGCATCACCTCTGGCCGTCGGAGGCGTGAGCCCTGTGCCCGCGGAAACTCTTAAAGACGCACCACAAGAGCACCAGGCGTCTTCGCAAACCGCGCAGGAGGCCGAACAAGCAGATTCAACTCCACCAGCAGTTGCGATTACCCAGACTAGCCCGGCCGACGCCACCTCCGAGGCGCTCAAGTCAGTAAGTTCGCAACCTCACCGCCCCGAGATCGCGCAGCCTTTCTATGAGTCCCATCCGCAACAGCTGATACTTCCGCCCGAAAGGGCTGCCAGTACTCCGGTACCCGTACACAGTGTTGGTGCTGCGGAGGTGCGAGGTATATCGCTGTTCAACGTTGTCGGTGTACGTCAAGACGGTGCGACACTCTATGGAGCAGGTGGCGATCCCGCGACTGCTTTAAATGGCAGTCTTGAGGCGCAATCGGCGGCTGAGCACCTTGTCGGTACTTCTGGCAATGACGTGATTTATGGCGACGATGCACAACGTATGGGCGTCGGTTTTGCCAAAGCTATGCAGATCACCGTCAGTAACAGTGCGAGCGTTAACAGCTATTCAGTGGCTGGACTTCCGAGTGGTTTCAGTTTTGAGGGGGGCAGTGTTGATGCCAACGGTGTTTGGCACTTGAGCGTGCCTGCATCCCGAACAGGTTCTTCCTTCGACGGCACTTACGAGATATCGAGCAAGTTGCTTTACCCCAATACCTTGGCTACAGACAGTACCGGTTTCGCTCAAAGCTTCGTTATAACGATCGACGTTTCGGTCACTGATCTGTCGCACCAAACGGTCAACTTTAAAAAAACCGCAACGGTGATCATCAAGGATGTTAATACCTCCAGCGATTTATTGGTCGGTTCACTGGGTACGGATTTCACACTGATACTGCCAGCCCATGGTCTGTCTAACGTCATAGACGCCGGCGCTGGTAACGACATCCTGTATGGCAGTGCTGCAAACGACACGCTGGATGGGGGGACGGGCGCGGACTTGATGGTGGGTGGCCGTGGTAATGACACTTACGTTGTCGATGATGCGGGCGATAGCATCGTAGAGGCAGTCGGCGAAGGCACCGACACGGTATTAGCCTCGGTCAGTCATATACTCTCGGCAAACGTTGAGAATCTTACATTTAATAGTAGCACCGCTGGTTTAGTGGGCACAGGTAACGCGTTGGCGAACGTAATGACAGCCAACGATGCGGGCAGTATTTTGCACGCTATGGTGGGGAGCGACACTCTGATCGGCGGTGCCGGTGACGATACGCTAGATGGTGGCAGCGGCGCGGATGCCATGGCCGGTGGGGCCGGTAACGATACCTATGTGGTCGACGATATTGGCGATAAGGTCACTGAGTTGCCGGGCGCCGGTACGGACCTGGTTCTAAGCAGTATTTCGTACACCCTGTCGGATAATGTCGAAAATCTCAAGTTGGTGGGGACGACGGCTAAATTGTCCGGTGGAGGCAACTCGCTGGCCAACGTGCTCACAGCCAACGATGCTGGAAGCAGCTTGTATGGTATGGCGGGTGACGACACTCTCATCGGTGGGGCGGGCAATGACATCCTTGATGGTGGTAGCGGTGCTGATGCAATGTCCGCGGGCGCGGGCAACGACACCTATATTGTTGATGATGCCGGCGACAACGTTATCGAAGCTCAAAACGCTGGCAACGACACGGTGATATCCAGCATCAATTACGTGCTTGCTGCGGGTAATAACGTTGAAAATTTGACCCTCGGTGGCACTGCCGATCTGAACGGTACCGGCAACGAACTCGACAACGTACTGACCGGCAATAGCGGAGCGAACGTGCTCCTAGGCGGCGTGGGCCGAGATACTCTTATAGGTGGTGCTGGCGACGATACCCTTGATGGAGGCTCCGGCGTCGACGACATGATTGGCGGCACGGGAGACGACACTTATGTGGTTGATGACTCGGGGGACATCATTTCGGAGCAGGCTGGAGAAGGGACAGACAACGTTCTGTCGAGTGTGAGTTATGCACTCTCGGCGAACATAGAAGACCTGACCTTGACTGGCACTGCCAACATCGACGGAACAGGCAATGACCAAGCCAATCTCATCCAGGGCAATGATGGGGACAACCGGCTTTCGGGCGGTCAAGGAAACGATACGCTGCTGGGCGGCGCCGGCAATGACACACTGGATGGCGGCTTAGGCGCCGATATCATGTCGGGCGGCGCAGGTGATGATATTTACTACGTCGATGATACGGGCGACGTTGTCACAGAGAGTGCAGGTGAGGGCACAGATCTCGTCTATTCAACGATCAACTACACGTTGGCAGCCAATGTAGAAAAACTGACTCTCTTTGGCAGCGCAAATCTAGATGGCACTGGTAACGCCCAGGACAACATTATTACTGGCAATAGCGGACGGAACCATCTGGAAGGCCTGGCAGGGGCCGATACACTAATTGGAGGGGCCGGTGACGATGTCCTTGATGGGGGCACCGGTGCTGACGTGATGATGGGGGGAACTGCTAACGATACCTACATTGTGGACGATGCCGGTGACGTGGTGATTGAGGCCTCCAATGAGGGCACTGACCTGGTCTTGGCATCGGTCGGCTATACGCTTTCGTCCAATGTGGAAAATCTTACCCTCACCGGTTCTACTGCTGGCCTTACGGCTATCGGCAACACGTTGGATAACGTGCTGACGGCCAGCAGTGCAGGCAGCACCCTGATGGGTATGGCTGGTAATGACACCCTGGTGGGAGACGCCGGTAATGACGTCTTGAACGGCGGCACAGGCGCAGACACCATGATCGGCGGCCGAGGCGATGACGTTTACTCGGTTGACGATGTCGGCGATGTCATCAGTGAAGCGCCTGGAGCAGGTACTGACTTGGTCGTCTCCAGTATCGACTACGTCTTGGGTTTAGGCAGCAACCTTGAAAATCTCGCGTTGGCAGCGGGGTCATCCAACCTCAATGGGACGGGGAACGAGCTTGCCAACGTCCTCAGGGGGAATGATGGCGCCAACCTTCTCAGCGGCGGTGCAGGCAACGATACGCTGATAGGTGGTGCCGGTAGCGACACGCTGGATGGCGGCAGTGGTGCGGACGCGTTGATCGGCGGGCTAGGCGATGATACCTATGTCGTTGATGACGTGAACGATGTCGTGACCGAAGTGGCGGGGGAAGGTACTGACCAAGTACTGGCGAGCGTTAGCTACACGCTGGCACAGAACGTGGAAAACCTCGCGCTCACGGGAACTGTCGCCGGTCTAGTGGGCACAGGTAACGCTTTGGGTAACATTCTTACAACCAATACTGCCGGCAGTACGCTGCACGGTATGGCAGGCAACGACACGCTGATCGGTGGCGTCGGTAACGACACATTGGACGGTGGCACCGGTACCGACTCAATGACAGGCGGAGACGGTAACGACACCTACATTGTGGACAATGCTAGCGATATTGTCCTTGAGGCTGCCAACGAAGGGACTGATCTGGTCTTGGCATCTGTGAGCTACACACTCTCATCCGATGTGGAAGATCTCACGCTCACCGGTTTTGCGGCAGGCCTTACGGCTACCGGCAACTCCGCGGCCAACGTCCTGACTGCCAACAGCGCTGGCAGTACTTTGGCGGGCATGGCGGGCAACGATACTTTGTTGGGCGGCGCAGGTAATGACTTCCTGGATGGCGGCACCGGTGCCGACACGATGACCGGTGGGCAGGGTGATGACACCTATTGGGTTGACCTTGTCGGGGATGTCGTCACCGAAGCGGCTGGAGAGGGGACAGATTTGGTCATCTCCAGTATCGATTATGCCCTGGGTTTAGGTAGTAACCTTGAAAACCTTACGCTGGCAACGGGTTCAGCAAACCTAAATGGGACAGGCAATGAGCTGACCAACGTTATCACAGGTAACGATGGCGACAACATGCTCAGAGGCGGTGCCGGCAACGATACGTTGATAGGTGGTGCGGGTAACGACACGCTGGACGGCGGCACTGGTGCCGACGCTCTGATTGGAGGCAGAGGCGATGACACCTACATAGTTGATGACGCGAACGATTTTGTGACCGAGTTGGCAATTGAAGGCACCGATCAAGTGCTGGCGAGCATCAGTTACACACTGACGCACAATGTGGAAAACCTCACGTTCACAGGAGCTGTCGCCGGTCTGGTAGGCACAGGCAACGCGTTGGATAACGTTCTGACAGCCAATACTGCCGGCAGTACCCTGCAGGGGATGGCTGGTAACGACACGCTCATCGGTGGCTTAGGCAACGACATACTGGACGGCGGCGTCGGAGCTGACTCGATGACTGGAAGTGCGGGTAACGACACCTACATTGTGGACGACGCCGGTGACGTGGTAATCGAGGCTGCAAATGAGGGGACTGACCTGGTCTTGGCATCCGTGAGCCAAACACTCTCGTCCAATGTTGAGAATCTCACGCTTACCGGCTCGGCCGCTGGTCTTACGGGAACCGGTAATGGGCTAGACAACGTCCTCACAGCCAACGGCGCGGGAAGCACACTGCTCGGGTTGGCTGGTAACGACATCTTGAATGGCGGTGCGGGTAATGACACCTTGGATGGCGGCATCGGCGCGGATGTGATGTTTGGTGGTGGAGGCGATGACACTTTTGTCGTCGATAACGCGGGTGATGTCATTGTCGAGCTTGCGGGTGAAGGTACCGATACGGTGCTCTCCAGTATCGATTACACGCTGGCTGTCGGCGGTAGCCTCGAAAACCTGACACTGACAGGTATCGCGAACCTGGACGGTACCGGGAACGAGCTGTCCAACGTTATCACCGGTAATGACGGTGCCAACAACCTGTCGGGTGGGGCAGGAGACGACACGATAATTGGTGGCGCGGGCAACGACACACTGGATGGTGGCACGGGCGTCGATACGATGTCGGGCGGTCTGGGTGACGACACCTATATTGTCGATAATTCAAGCGACATCGTTATCGAAGCAGCGGGTGAAGGCACCGACCTGGTGCTCGTCTCCGCCTCATACACCCTCTCTAGTAATGTGGAAAATCTCACGCTCACCGGCAACTCTGCCAGTCTTGTCGGAACAGGTAATACGTTAGCCAACACGATTAAAGCCAACAACGCAGGAAGCACTCTTGCGGGGCTTGATGGCAATGACACGCTCATCGGTGGTACCGGTAACGACACATTGGATGGCGGCACGGGCGCTGACGCTATGACGGGCGGCGGCGGCGACGATACCTACTACGTCGATAACGTCGGTGACAGCGTGAGCGAGCTCGCAGGGGGGGGGGCCGATACCGTGGTGGCCGCCATCGACTATGTGCTTGCTTCGGGTAGCAACGTTGAGAACCTGACTTTGTCAGGCAGCGCTTCGCTCAACGGAGCCGGTAATGAGTTGGCCAACATAATTACAGGAAACGATGCTGCTAACGGACTTTCAGGCGGCGCTGGCAACGACACGCTCATCGGTGGAGCAGGAAACGACACTCTCGATGGTGGAACCGGCGCAGACACCCTGTTGGGTGGGGCTGGAGACGATACGTACTACGTAGATGATATTGGAGATGTTGTCACCGAAACCCCTGGCAACGGAACAGACCTAGTAATGGCCAGCGTGAATTACACGCTCTCTTCAGATGTAGAAAATCTGACCCTGACAGGTACCACTGTTAACCTTAGTGCGACGGGTAACTTACTGGCTAATGTGCTGACTGCCAACGCTTCAGGCAGCAAGCTCTACGGCTTGGCGGGCAATGATACGCTCCTCGGTGGCGTAGGCGCCGATACCCTCGACGGTGGTAGTGGTGTTGACACCATGTCTGGCGGTGCGGGCAACGACACCTACTATGTGGATGACGCGGCGGAGGTGGTCACTGAGTCGGCAAATGCCGGTACGGACTTGGTTTACAGCATCGTGAGTTATTCCCTTTCTTCTGATGTGGAGAACCTCACGCTCATAGGCAATGCCGCGAACCTCACTGCGACCGGTAACGCTCTAAGCAACGTACTGGTTGCCAATGATGCTGGCAGCAGTCTTATGGGGTTGGCTGGCAATGACACACTTACCGGTGGCGCGGGCAACGACATCCTCGATGGTGGCGTTGGCAACGACACTATGGCAGGTGGCGCGGGCAACGATACGTACTATGTGGACAGCGTAAGCGATGTCGTGAACGAGGCCGCCAACGCAGGAACGGACATGGTCTACAGCTCCGTCGCGTTTACACTGGCCACAAACGTCGAAAACCTGACTCTGACAGGAAACACGGCGAACCTAACCGCAACCGGTAATACCACAGCCAACGTACTGACTGCTAATAATGCCGGCAGTAGTCTCTCCGGTCTTGCTGGTGACGACACGCTCGCAGGTGGTTCGGGCGATGACACCCTGGATGGTGGAGCGGGCTCCGATACCATGGCGGGTGGCCTGGGTAATGACATTTATGTCGTGGACGCAGCTGGCGATGTGGTCACGGAGAACGCCAACGCAGGTACTGATACCGTACGCGCAAGCATCGCTTACACCGTGGGTGCCAACGTAGAAAACCTGACATTGACTGGCAGTACTGCGGGTCTGGCGGGAACGGGCAATGCATTGGCCAACATCATCACTGCAAACAACGCCGGAAATAGCCTATTCGGGATGGACGGCAACGACACCCTTATAGGCGGCACCGGTAACGATACGCTTGATGGCGGCACAGGCGCCGACACTATGGTCGGCGGCGCGGGTAACGACATTTACTATGTCGATAATACGGGAGACATCGTCACAGAGGCCGCTAGCGCGGGCACAGATACCGTCAACAGCATCGTCACCTATGTACTAGCAGCCGGTAACAATGTCGAGAACCTGACATTGATAGGGACAGCTGCGATCAATGGGACAGGGAACGAGCTAAGCAACGTAATCACCGGTAACAGTGCCGCCAACACCCTCACCGGAGGTGCTGGCGACGACATTCTCGACGGCGGTGCAGGTGCCGACACCATGGATGGTGGGACGGGTAATGACACCTACTACGTAGACAATGCAGGCGACGTCGTTACAGAGGCCGGTAATGCGGGGACTGACCTTGTCTACAGCAGCATTACCTATGTACTGGCCGTCGGCAGTAACGTTGAGAACCTGACGTTAACAGGAACAACGGCTATCAACGGAACAGGCAACGATCTCGACAACGTCCTGACCGGCAACAGTGCCGCCAACAGCCTCACGGGGGGGGCGGGCAACGACACTCTCAATGGTGGAGCGGGAGCCGATTCGCTCATCGGTGGGACGGGAAACGACACCTATTACGTAGACGACGTTAACGATGTCGTCACTGAAGCTGCGGGTGAGGGCACCGACCTTGTCATGGCTTCGCTCAGCTACACCCTGGCGTCTAACGTGGAAAATTTGACCCTCACGGGCAGTACCGCGGGCCTGACCGCAACGGGTAACGCGTTAGCTAACGTACTGACCGCCAATAGCGGTGGGAGCACTCTCCTCGGATCGGCAGGCAACGACACACTTATAGGGGGCGTAGGCAACGATAACCTAGACGGTGGCACCGGCGCGGACTCAATGGCCGGCGGTGCTGGCAACGACATATATGTAGTGGACGACGCAGGGGACGTGGTAACTGAAGCCGCGGGTGGGGGCACCGATTTAGTCAATGCCAGTGTCGACTACACCCTGGCCACGAATGTGGAGAACGGCACAATCACCGGCAATAGCGCCGCGCGCATCTTGACTGGCAATACGCAAGACAACGTGCTTACCTCCAGTACTTATGCTGACACCCTCAATGGCGGAGCGGGTAATGACACGCTGATCCTCAATGGCAGCAACTACCGTAATGCCCGCGTGGATGGTGGGGCTGGTACCGATACATTGCAGATCACGGGTTTAGCTGCAAACACCAGTGTGAACCTGAGCAACCTCGCCGGGCACGTCACTACAACCGAATCCATCAACGTAAAGGATGGCGTTAATGAGTTCATTTCAGTTTCGGCATCGGCCATTCAGAGCATCGTAGGGCAGGGTGTGAGTTCAGCGCTCACTATTCGTCTTGATGCCAACGACAGCATCTTTGTTCAGTCCAACAACTTCTACACGGCCAACGCAGGCGGTTCTGTTTATACCTTTTACAACTCGGACCCCACACTTGGAGGCGCATCTCAGATTGCGCAGCTCAATGTCAGCACCGTTTGATTCAATCGCTAAAGCGGGTAAGGAAAGTATGGTCGACACTACCAACGCGCCAATGGGGACGACTAAAGAAACTGCAGACGCTGCGTATAATGGGATTCCAACTTTCGTGTCAAGCGTGCAGGCATCACCGCATTTGCGTCTACTGCAGGCAATAGCTCCCTTTGGTATCGAGATCGGCTTGGCCAGTCTTCTGATTAACGCCTGCGCATTACTCATGCCTGTTTTCTCGATGCTGGTTTACGACAAGGTGGTGGGGAATGGAAACTACGAGACGTTATGGACGCTCGGGACCGGCATGGTTCTGGTTTTATTATTAGAGTTTGCTCTGCGTATGATTCGCAGCTACGCCGCAGAGAGGTTGGGGGCTGTAGCAGAACTTCGCATGGACGGGCGTTTGGTTGATCGAGTGCTCCAAGCGAATGCGCAACAAGTGGCAGCGCCTGGCGTATTGATGTCTCGTTATCGCGACCTAGCCGGCGCCCGGGATACGCTATTCGCCCAGTATGCGGTTGTGGCCGCTGACCTGCCGTTCCTGCTGTTATTTTTGTTGGTTCAAGGATTTATTGGCGGACTCTTGGTCATTATCCCGCTGTTGTTCGCTATTCCAATTCTCGTGGGGCATTGGTTCACGAGTCGCCCACAGCGTGATTACGCCGCTCGATGGCAGGTGGCCTCAGCGAGCAAAGCTACTTTGTTATCGGAAATGGTAGACGCCCTTGCGTTCTTGCAAACATCACCTCTGCGCCATATCTTCGCCGACCGTTGGGAAACTGAAATCCAACAAGGAGCCGTGTTGCGAAGCAGGCAACGCTTCTGGCAAACAGCCTCCCAAGCATGGGGAGGGGTATGTGTTGGGTTGGCATCGGTGACCTTGTTGGCCGCCGGTGTCTATCGGATTGAGGCAGGTGCGATGAGTGTCGGCTCTCTCATCGCGTGCTCACTTATTCAGTTGAGGTCCATGATGCAGATCACCTCCATGGTTTCATTGGTACTGGGATGGAAGGACCTCAGCCGTACCCAACGTGAACTGGATGCTGCCGCAACGCCGCAGCCTGGATCGCATTCACCCAATGCGCCCATGCACGTTTGCTCAGGGGATATTTCGGCCCTGCATCTTACCTGCCGTAGTCAACTGGGTGATGCGTCCTTGGTCGATGTGAGCGTGCAGATCGCCAAGGGGGAACGCGTGGCAATTATCGGGCGACCAGGTTCTGGTAAGTCCACACTGCTGCGTTGTCTGGCGGGAGTGCAGCAGCCAAGCGAAGGTCAGGTGCTTGTGAGTGGGATGCGAATACAAGCATTTACAGCGGACGACCGTTCGAGCTTGATGGCCTATAAACCACAGGATCCAGTGATAATGGGCCCCACTTTGCAAGATGACCTCGGATCTTTGAAGGGGGAGAGAGCGGAACAAGCCCTGACGCAAACGGGGCTTGCCGCGATGCTTCTGCGAGGCGAAATGCGGCGTGACCAGTTGCTTTCCACCAGCGCAGGTCAACCTCTTTCCGGTGGTCAAAGACAGATCGTTGCATTAGTGCGGGCGCTTGCTTCAGACGCGCAGATATTTCTCTTGGACGAACCGACTTCGGGCGTGGATGCCGAGACTGAAGCTAAGTTGACTCAGGCGCTTGATCAACTCACTCGAGGCCGAACAGTGATCATCGCCACGCATAGTTCAGCAATCCTACACAGGATGGATAAGATCATCGTTCTGGAGCGGGGCAAAGTGGTGGCTTGTGGTCCGCCTGACAAATTGATTAAACCTTCTCCAACACAGCCTTAATCAGGTGCTCTAAAAACGTAGAAAATTTGGTGTGGTCTACAGCTTCACCATGCTGAGCCTCAATGCGGATTGATCACTCGTTCATGCACAACTACCACAAACGCCAGGATGAAAAGCGCATGGTGGTGATATTGTCTCGGGGACTATATGGCGTTGGTTGAATGCCGTCGCTGACGACAGCATGGCGTTCATACTCCAGTACCTGGCCGACCGGCTAGCTGTTGCCATGTACTCCAGGACAGCGGTTACGCCTTGAACTGTGAATCGCCCCGGGTTTCGTAGACACCTCTTTGCCTTAAACTGAGGCCAATTAGGAGGTGCCATGAGCAACCCGCGTTACCCCGAAGAATTCAAAATCCAAGCAGTCAATCAAGTGACGGAAAAGAAGCTGCCTGTCGCTGAGGTAGCGGCCCGTCTCGGCGTGTCGACGCATAGCCTCTATGCCTGGATAAACCGAAGCAAGAGGTGATGGTTCATTCCGATCAAGGCAGCCAGTACAGCCGCTCCGATTGGCGCAGCTTTTTGACGGCAAACAATTTGGTTGCCAGCATGAGTCTCCGAGGCAACTGTCATGACAACGCCGTGGCCGAGAGTTTTTTCCAGCTTCTGAAACGGGAACCGATCAAGCGAAAAATCTAAACCACGCGGGAAGATGCTCGAAGTGATGTGTTCGATTGCATCGAGATATTCTACAACGTAAAACGCCGCCATGGTTTCAACAAGCGGCTGTCACCGGTAGAGTTTGAAAAGCGTTACGCAATGAGCTTGCAAGGTGTCTAGAGAATCCGGGGCGATTCAAATTTATAGATATGATAAGGCTATCTTATGTAAGCAGGATAAAGAATGACGGCTGATGTTCTGGGCACTGCAGGAGCTGCTAGTCGTTAGGCACTGGGTCGTTGCCGAAAATTTCTTGCACGAGTTTGGATATTGCTAAGTGGTCATCACGTATGTTTTGGCTTTCGAATTGTACATTGTAAATGTTTGCTATTTGACCTATTTAAATTTTTCACCTTAATGCATGGAGATGCGCCGCATCGGCGGGGCAGCGCATTTTTTACGAAAAGTTTTCAATACGGCGCCTTAAGAACGAATTGCTCCGCCAGATGTTCATGCCTGTTCATAGCCGCTCGTTTTCTCACCACCAATACTCAACAGATCTGATCGGCAGCTTGCCAAACGTGACTGGCTCCGAAGTTTTAACGCAGAACGATTTACACTTCCACTTGGGTTCGGAAAGATAGCTTGCTAAGTTTTTGGGGGCTATCGAATTTATTAGCTATAGCTGCCTTTATTGGTGTCAGTTAAGTGGCGTCAGAAAATAATTTACATGATTCGCTAATGTAACTGCGGGTTCCTGCCGAAAGAGTTGTTAAGGTTCTAGACTTAATATATGAAACCTTCGTTAGGAAGCGTGGAGTTGCTTCCTAACGTTTACAGCATGGATCGCTTACAGCTGTTCACTCTTATGAGGTAAATCCATGTTCTTAAGAAAAATAAACATTGCTCCAAGAGCGTTTCTCGGGTTTGCATTGCACTGTTAGTAATCGGATTAGGGTTTTTTGCGTTGAATCGTATGTCACACATTCGACAAGCCACAGTGGAGATGGAGACAAATACCTTGCCCAGTATCACCCTTTTAGGGAACGTTAAAGAAATGGCAATGCGCTTGCGAGTTTTCTCATTGCGCTTAGTAGTTAATAGAGAACCGGAGATGATTCAGGAAAGCGCCCAGATAATTTCAGAGACCATTGCACAGTTGCAGAGCGATAAGACGAATTATGCTTCCTTGCCAGCTGGAGTGGAGGAGAAGGCTACTTATCAAAAATTTGATGCTTCTATGGGTCAGTATGTTAGTTATCTTAATCAAGCGGTGCAACTGTCGCGTGAAGGTAAGTTTGAGGATGCTCGAACTATGATTAATGCGACTATGAGGCGAACTTCGGACCTGATGACTGCGCAGCTTAATGAATTGGTAGATATTAATAAAAAAGCACGGTAACTTTATCTGAGGCAGCGGGCAAAGAGTATGAGATAGCAACGACCGCTATTATTGCTGTGGCGATTATTGCCTCACTGCTAACCGTTGTGCTTGCTTGGTCGCTGACTCGCAGTATCGTAGCGCCTTTGTCGCGAGCCGTCAGCGCAGCGCAGGAGATCGCCACGGGAAATCTCACCAAGCTTATCCAAATTGACGGTGACGATGAGGCTACACGTTTACTCGAAGCATTGGTGATCATGCAGAAAAGTTTGCGTGAAACGATCGAAATGATATCAGGCTCGGCCACACAGCTGGCGTCGGCAGCTGAAGAACTGAGTGCTGTTACAGAAGAATCGTCACGCGGGCTACAACAGCAAAATGGCGAACTTGAGCAAGCGGCAACCGCCGTGAATGAGATGACTGTAGCGGTCGAAGAAGTTGCTCGCAACGCTGTGTCCACGTCTCAAGCCTCAGAGCAATCTACTCAGACTGCACGTCAGGGGCGCGACAAAGTGGTCCAGACGGTGCAAGCGATTCAAGTAATGACGGAAGATGTTAAGGCGGCATCATGCCTCGTCGAAGGTTTGGCTGAACAGGGTCGCGATATCGGTAAAGTTCTAGATGTCATTCGCTCTATTGCTGAGCAGACCAACCTTTTGGCTCTTAACGCTGCCATCGAGGCTGCGAGGGCTGGCGAAGCTGGCCGTGGATTTGCAGTAGTGGCTGACGAGGTGCGGGCCCTTGCTCATCGCACCGCTCAGTCTACGCGTGAGATCGAGCAGATGGTGGCCGGTATTCAGAGTGGGACAAGCGAAACCGTTCAATCTATGGCTTTGAATACTAGTCGTACGCAAAACACCCTTGAGTTAGCACGCGCTGCGGGAGACGCTCTGGAGCAGATCACAGATGCTATTTCGCAAATCAATGAGCGAAATCTGGTTATTGCTAGTGCCTCTGAAGAGCAGGCCCAAGTTTCTCGCGAGGTCGATCGTAACCTAGTCAATATTCGTGACTTGGCAACTCAATCTGCTGCGGGTGCAAATCAAACAAGTGCCGCCAGTCATGAGCTTTCAAGGCTGGCGGTTGATTTGAATGGTATGGTAGCACGCTTTGTGATCTGATCGAGATACACCAATTGCTTAAAGGCTCCGCTGCTGGGGTTGCAGCAGAGCCTGGCGCTCCTTTTGTTGAATCCGAACTAAAAAAATAGGCTCATGTACTCTCTGAGTAAGGCAAGTGTAATTACCACTTGATTTTTTCGATCATAGCTCCACTCGTTTTTTTTCTGGCGCTGTATTGTCGGATGGACAGTCCTATTTGTGAAGTTGCTTAATCAGTCGACTAAATTCAATTCCAATTATAGAAAGCTCAGAACTTGAAATGGCTGGCTAATTGAATTCCTCTAAAGCTTGATTTGAAGGGGGTCGTATGCTGACTAGCCTACGGTCCACCTCCCTCAACATGCTCCAGGGCATTGGCCGCTGTCGTGGCTCGCAACCCATGCACGCCCAGGCCTTCGATGTGAATATCCGCCGCCTTGGCCCACTGGGCCACCACCTTATAGATGCCATCGGGACAGATCCCGGTACCGGTGGTGCGGCCACGGATCGAGCGAAACAACGGGCCAGGGCCGGGCTCGCCCAGGTACGCATGGATCCGTTCGGCCGAGACGGGGTGCAATGGTAAATAGCGGGTCTTACCGCCTTTCCCTCTCCCCTGCAGGTTTTTGATGCCGCGACGGTCCTGCAGGTCGCTGGTGGTCAGATGCGCGGCTTCCTCGCGGCGCAGGCCGTGATACAGCAGCACCGCCAAAATCGCCTGATCGCACACGCCCTTGAGTGTCCAGCCATCCGGCGCCTGCAGCAAGCTGGACTGGAGATGTTTACGGTGTCGGGGGCAGTCCAAACCTGCTGCCCGAGCACTACGTCCCGCAGCGCATCTACCAGAGGCTGTAACTGCACGCCAGTCACGCCAACCCATTGAGTCAAAGTTGAACGTGGAATCGCCAAGCCAGCTCGACCGAAAATCGATTCCTGACGCTAAAGAGGCAGATGGTCAGCAAACTTCACGATCATGACGTGTGCTAGCAACCCTGGGGTCGGGATGCCCTTGTCGATGACGTGCGCCGGAACGGGTGCCTGGATCAGCGTTTCGCAGTCAACGTATACCCACTAGCCACGGACATGGCGTTCAACGTAAACACGCCGGGCGTGTAGTCCAGCTTCTCGCTGACGTCTTCACCGATACGTTTCAATGCGCAGCCACATGGAGTGGGTGTTGTCCGGTTCGTGATGGATCAGCGTGCGTGGAAACTCTGCCGGCAATGCAGTGCGCTTGGGCTTTTGCTTTTTCTCGGTCGGTGTTAGAGCTGTTTGCAGGCCTTAAAGCTCTGCTTCAATCGCCGCGATATCGGTATCGATCAAGTCATCGAGTAAGCTGGCCTGCTGCGGATTCAACTGCTCGCTGCTCTTGGCAAACTTCAAGCGCTTGAGTTGTGCGATCTCGTGGGTTAGCTTCTCGGTAACCGTTTGGTCTCGGTTGATCTTCTGGCCCATGGTTTCGACCGTTTTGCCCATCGTCTCGACTTGCTAGTCGAGCGTCTCGACACGCCGTGTCAACTGCGCCGCCAGCGCGCGCAATTGTTCAGGATTCAGGCGGTCGAGATTAGGGAGAGTCATGGTGCCGATTTTGCCAGGCCAGGCAGTTCGCGGCGATGGATCGATAGGCTAATGGCAGCCGTTAAAGCAGTGTGATCGCGCCTCTGGAGCCTGCGTGTGGCCATGGCAGGCCTAATACCAAGGCTTGAAGTTGTTCGGTATCTAACTGCATTTCAGAGCCATGGTGAATGCCTGGCCGATGGAACTTGCCTTGATTCAACCGCCGAGCAGCCAGCCAGGTCCCGAAGCCGTCATGCATCAGAAATTTCATTCGAGTGGCGCGGCGGTTTGCGAACAGATAAGCACAGTGCGGCTTCGCCGCACCAACCACCGCTATCACTCTGGCCAACGCCGTCTCGCTACCGGCGCGCATGTCCATAGGCTCGGTGGCGAGCGTGATGGAGTCGATGCGAATCATCGCAGCAGATCTCGAAGAATGGTCGCGCAGGCAGCAGCACTTACGGTTGGCCAGTTCACTTTGACGATGCCGCGTGGGTGCTGGATCTCAACGCAGATATTCGATGATGCTGCGTGCGAATTAGCTCCGGTCAACTGCATGGGTAACGGGATAAATGCAGGTTGCAGCGCTGTTTATTTCTGCGCTTGCACCCGAATCCATTTGTGGACGAGGTTAGCGTTGAGGCTATGGCTGAGTGCGATGCTGGCAATCGAAGCGCCGGGCTGGGCACACTCCTGAATGACCTGGGCCTTGAAGGACTTGGAGTAGGAACGGCGTTGTGGCTGCATGAAATACCCGCTTAAAAGGCTAAAACTGGTGCCCACTTAATTT
>Ga0157373_10000699_pt1 | contig 26275 bp, 27 predicted proteins | sample C65metaG_FD_113460 | JGI IMG/M metagenome (GOLD analysis project Ga0157373, IMG submission 113460) | Corn rhizosphere microbial communities from Kellogg Biological Station, Michigan, USA - C6-5 metaG | ecosystem: Host-associated > Plants > Roots > Rhizosphere > Soil | place: USA: Michigan... | reverse complement strand
TCCACTTCTTTTTTAAATGGCCGAAGTGTACACCTGCTTCTAAAAGCTGCTGTTGTAAAGAAGTATTATTTTCCATTTATTTTTTTATTAAAATTGTTTTTAAATATTGATTGTAGAGGAATCAGATATAAGTCTGTAAAGTGATAACTTATCACTGGTAACCTATCTCTTACTGAACTGGAAGCTCTTTCTTGCTTTTTTCTTACCTGGTTTTTTACGCTCTACAGAACGCGCATCACGGGTTAACATTCCTGCTTCTTTCAAAGCGGGCCTGTATTCCGGATTTACCTGCAGAAGTGCGCGTGCAATTCCTAATTTTACAGCTTCTGCCTGGCCTTTTACTCCACCACCTGTTGCATTAACAGTTACATCAAATTTATCAGCTGAGTCAATTATTTTTAAAGGAGATTCTACCTGGTTTTGAAGATAGACAAGCGGAAAATAGGTTTTGTAATCTTTCCCATTGATAGTGATGTTGCCATCGCCTTTGGTAAGGAAAACGCGCGTTACGGCTTCTTTTCTACGGCCTACTGCATTTTTTTGTTTTTCCATTATTTTAATTTGAAAATTTTGAAAATCTGAAAATTGAATCCAATCTTCTTTTCAGTATTTAGAATTTTAAAGGTTGAGGGTTTTGTGCTGAATGAGGATGCTCTGCTCCGGCATACACAAATAATTTTTTATACATTTTGCGACCTAATTTATTTTTAGGCAACATTCCTTTTACGGCTCTTTCGATAACCACATCCGGGCGACGTTTCAAAAGATCGCCGGCAGCTTCTTCTTTTTTCCCTCCGGGGTAACCGCTAAAATTGATGTATGTTTTGTCTTCTAATTTTTTGCCGGTAAATCTTACCTTGTCGCAATTAGTAACGATCACATAATCTCCGCAATCTACGTGCGGTGTGAAGTAGGCTTTGTTCTTCCCGCGAAGAACAGACGCAATTTTTGCGCACATGCGGCCTACGGTTTGATTAGTACCGTCAACAACGTACCAGTTGCGTTGCACGGTAGCCTCGTTTGCATGTTGAGTGGTGAAATGTAATTTGCTCATTTTGTTTTTTTATTAATTCCAATCTTTTAAAAAGCAATGGAACGGATTAATAATTCTGCCGCTATCCCGGCATTTTTTTAAAGGAGTGCGAAGGTACGGTGAAAGAAGTTGAAAAAAATATAATTCGGGCACTATTTTTCAAGATACCTTTATAAGTCATTGATTCTCTATGAAAAATTTGCATAAAAAATACCTTAAGGCGGTTTTTCACACACATTTTTTATAAAATATCTTAGTAAAGCGACAAATAAGAAGGATTTTTTATTTAGCCGTAAAAAACAAAAGAGTTTACATTCCTGATCGGTTAAAAATTCAAAAAATTTTTAGCCAATTCATTTAACAATTATATTTGCCTAAAATTTTATCAGATGGAAGAGACACAACCGGTCGGCAAATATTGGATCGCTTTTATTATATCCGCAATAGTTCAACTCGTTTTTTTAATCTGGATCCGTGAATATTTCTGGCTTATCCTTCCATGGGTTCTTACTACTTTCAGTAAAGCCATGAGATTGATTTAATGCAATACCTGTGCAAGTTTAGTGTGAAGATCATTTCCTCTTAATTCTGTTGCAATTATTTTTCCCTGTGGATCAATTAAAACATTGTATGGAATTGCTTCTACGTGATAAGCGGTAGCTGCTTCACTATTCCAGAATTTCAGATCACTGATTTGTTTCCAGACAAGTCCATCGTCTTTGATCGCTTTCAGCCACGCTTTTTTATCTTGGTCAAGAGAAACTCCGAGAACGGTGAAGTTTTTATCTTTAAACTGGTTGTAATTAGCCACAACATTTGGATTTTCCTGTCTGCATGGGCCACACCAGCTTGCCCAAAAATCGACCAAAACATATTTGCCACGAAGAGAACTTAATGAAAAAGGTTTTCCATCTACGTCAGGCAAAGTAATGTCAGGAGCCATTTGTCCAACAGCAATATTTCCATTAGACTGATTGTCTTGTGCAGCAACATATTGATCGAATTGTTTTTGCATCGCTGCTACGGAAGAATTTTGAGGATATTTTTTGGTAAGATTGGCTAATAGATTTTTTACAGTATCAATATTTACATCTTGAGTATATCCAAGAGCAAACAAAGCATTGATCGGATTTTTAACAGTATCAATAAATTTCACTAAGAAATTGTTGTACCATTCATTACTGATATTAAAAGCATTATCAGCGATAAAAGCCATTGAATCATTCTTTTGCTGTTGATAATCTTTTCTTGCCTGGTCTTCGCTGATCAGTTTTGTATGAATAGAATCGAGCCGCATGATGAATGCAGTAAGAGTTGCATTTGCAGGGGTATTGAATTTGGTGGTATTTAAAACCGAATCATTTGCATTTGCTGAAAAATCAATATCATCTTTATCGTTGATAAAAATATATCCTGCATTTTTTTCAAATTTCAACCTGTATAGACCTTCTTCTGAAGAATGTGCTTTCACTACAAATTTTCCATTTTTCATTTCGGCTGTATCTAAAATCTGCGGCGGATTTTGATTAAAAAATATTTGTTCTAAAAATACTTTTTGATCCGGTGCGTTTTTTAGATCGCCTTTTACGGTAAAAAGGCCATTGTTATTTTTAGATGTGCATGAAAATAGAAAAAGCACAGTTACGAAAATGAATATTTTTTTCATTGCATTTTTAATTATTAAATTATTGATTGAGTTTTTCAGAAAGGATTTTGATTACCGCCTGCATATCTGCTTTGCCTTTGCTTTTCTTTTTTACTTCGCCGGCAAACAATCCTGTCAAATTCTTTTTTCCTTTTTTGTATTCAGAAACCTTTTCAGGCATTGAAGCTAAAACTTCGTCTACCCATGATTGTAAGGTATCATCATTTTTCTCCTGTAGCAGATTCAACTCTTTTGCAATTTTCCACGGATCTTTTTCTTCTGATTGAATTAGTACAGGAAATATTTTTGAAGCCGCTATTCCAAAGCTTACTTTTCCTTCTTCAACAATATTTACAAGCTTTGCCAGTGTTTGTGGAGAAAAAGGAAAATTTTCTATTGATAAATTGTTGTCATTCAAAAAAGATTTAACAGGCCCGATGATCCAATTGGCTGCTGCTTTATAATGACTAGTTTGCTGAATAAGCTGATTAAAATATTCAGCAGTTTCGCGATCGTCAGCAATAATTTTTGCCGCTTCTGCCGGTAAAGCATACTCATTCATCAACCTCTTTTCTAATGCATGAGGCATTTCCGGAAGAGAAGATTTGATAAGATCGATTTGTTCCTTAGTAATCAGAAAAGGCGCAAGATCAGGTTCCGGAAAGTATCTATAATCATTTGCCTCTTCTTTTGAACGCAATGAAAAAGTAGTCCCGTTCACAGCATCAAAACTTCTTGTTTGCTGGATAATTGTTTCACCTTTTTCCAGTAAACCAACTAATCTGTTCATTTCATATTCTATCGCTTTTTTTACATTACGGATCGAGTTCAGATTTTTTACTTCTACTTTGGTTCCCAGCTTCTTTTCTCCTTTTAATCTCATAGAGATATTCGCATCGCAACGCATGCTTCCTTCTTCCATATTGCCATCGCAAATTTGTAAATGCCGAACCATTTTTCTGATCTCGGTTACATAAGCAAATGCTTCTTCAGCAGAATGCATGTCTGGTTCTGAAACAATTTCAAGCAATGGAACTCCCGCGCGATTCAAATCAATGCAGGTATAATTTTCATCAGCATCATGAATACTTTTTCCCGCATCTTCTTCCAAATGAATTCTGTTCAATAAAATATTTCTTTCTTTACCATTTACACGAATAGGAATTTTTCCATTTTTACAAATAGGTGTAGTATGTTGTGTTACCTGGTAGCCTTTGGGAAGATCAGGATAGAAATAATTTTTTCGTGCAAAATAATTATCGCGAACAATGTCGCAATTAAATGCCAATCCGAGTTTGATCGCAAGCTCAACAGCTTTTATATTCATCATTGGCAACGTACCCGGATGTGCGAGAGAAATGGCGCTGACATTGGTATTTGGCGGATTTCCAAACTGAGTGCTATCGCCACAAAATAATTTACTTTCTGTGAGCAACTGCGTATGAACTTCAAGGCCAATGACCGCTTCATATTTTTGAAAATCCGGCATGGCAGCGAAGATATGAAAAGGCTGTTCGTTTTAGATGGAATAAAAACTTAAATTATTTATTGATTTACTGTTTGCCCCTCATAATAATTGCATTGTTGCAGGGAGCCAAGCCTGATTCGAATCGGAAGCTTCGTTGCCTTTTCCATTTTCAATTCTTCTTTACAAAAAAATCCATATTCACAAGTTGAAAAATTCGCAGGAACTATTTGTGGTGTTGATTTTTTCAGATCCGAAACAGAAGTGATAGAAGAGTCTAATTCTTCTTTCTTGGATGAAAAATTTTTTACTTTTCGTAAAGAAGAACTTTTTAAAAAATTGAAATTATCGTTTAGAAAATGAGGTTTGCTTTGATTTTGAGCATAACAAGAAACGGGCAGTATAAAAAAAATTGCGATTAAGCCACAAATTTTGTTCCAAAAAAACATATCGTTACATTTGTCTGCAATTTAATCTTATTAAAAGAAAAAAAGTTCATGTCATTAAGCCAGAGATTACAACAAAAATTATTACAAAAATTATCGCCGCAGCAGATTCAGCTGATGAAATTGTTGCAGGTGCCTACAGCTCATTTGGAAGAAAGAATTAAAGAAGAATTAGAGGAGAATCCTGCTTTGGAAGCGGGTGAGGACGGCTACAGTGAATCGACGGAAGAGGTTGCAGATGAATTTGACACAATGGATGAATTTGAAAATGATGGAAGTGAAAATGAATATGATAATATTGATATCAGCGAATATGTAAATGACGGAGACGATGAGCCCGGTGATTATAAATACCGCGATGATAATTATGGCGATCCTGATGAAACGAAAGTAATTCCCCATAAAGTGGAAACGTCCTTTTATGATACTTTAAAATCACAATTGCTGATGCTTCATTTGGATGAAGAGCAGAGAAGAATTGCAGAACAAATTATCGGAAGCATTGATGATGATGGTTATTTGAGAAGGGATGTCACTTCGATTTGTGATGATCTTGCCTTTCGCCAAAATATTAATACAACAGAAAAAGAAATTGAAAAATTAATTGGATTGATTCACCAGTTTGATCCGCCGGGAGTTGGTGCGCGAGACCTTCAGGAATGCCTCTTATTGCAACTAAAAAGAAAAGAAAGAGAAGGACTTCCTGTAGCAACAGCGATTGAAATCATTGAAAAATATTTTGATGAATTTACAAAGAAGCATTACGAAAAAATTCAGAAAAGCCTGAACCTGAATGATGAAGAAATCAAGGAAGTAATCAATCAGATTATTAAATTAAATCCAAAGCCCGGAGGCGAAGTAGGGGAAAGTAATAAGTTACAGAGCTATGTAATTCCTGATTTTTTTGTATTGAATAATAATGGAAAATTAGAAGTAACACTGAATTCTAAAAACGCTCCTGATCTCAGGATCAGCGAAGGTTACAGAGATATGCTAAAAGATTATGACCGCGGCAATAAGAAGGATAAACGGCAAAAAGAAGCAGTTCTTTTTATCAAGCAAAAAATAGATTCTGCAAAATGGTTTATTGACGCGATCAAGCAAAGACAACATACACTTTTGAGCACGATGCAAACCATTGTTGATTATCAAAAACAGTTTTTTTTGACAGGAGAAGATATTGATCTGAGGCCCATGATCCTTAAAGACATTGCGGAAAGAACGATGCTTGATATTTCGACCGTGAGCCGTGTAGCGAACAGCAAATTTGTTCAAACAGAATTTGGAACGTATCGCCTGAAATTTTTCTTCAGTGAAAGTTTGGTAACAGACAGCGGCGAGGAAGTAAGTACTCGCGAAGTGAAAAAAATTCTCAGCGATCTGATAGAAGAAGAGAGCAAACAAAAACCTTTGAGCGATGAAAAACTTACCGAATTATTGCAGGAAAAAGGATACAATATTGCACGTAGAACGGTTGCGAAGTATCGTGAGCAATTGAATATTCCTGTTGCACGATTGAGAAAAGAACTTTAATTATGGAACAGGATTTTTCTTTAGAAGAGAATGTGCTTCAACAGCAGAATAAGAACAATATTTCTTTTCCGGTTGTTGTAAAATGGCTCGCGCATTTTTTTTCTTTTATTTTTCATCCGCTTTTTATTCCTGTAATAGCAACATGGTATTTAGCATATATCCAGCCCGGTTATTTTACCGGAATTTCCCCGCAGGAAAAAAATCTCATCATTCTTCGCGTAGGCTATATCACCATTTTTTATCCCGCATTAACCGTTTTGTTACTAAAAGGACTTGGATTTATTAAAAGTATTTTTTTAAAAACACAGCGCGAAAGAATTGCTCCTTACATTGCTACTAACTTCTTTTATTTCTGGATGTTTTTGGTTTTTAGAAACCAACCTGAAGTGCCTACGATCCTTACGAGCTTTATCTTTGGAGCTTTTCTTGCCTCATCAGTAGCATTGATCAGCAATATTTATTTTAAGATTAGCATGCATGCTTTAGGTGTTGGTGCTTTATGCGGCCTCGCACTGATTAATATTTTTTCAGGATTTACTTATGCAGTTTTTTTAACACCAATGATCATTGTTCTGATAACGGGTTTGGTTTCTACCTCACGATTGATCGTGAGTGATCATAAACCTTTTGATATTTATTCCGCAATTATTCTTTCCATTTTATGTCAAATGGTCGCGTATGTAATTTTTGGATAATGGAGAAGTACTTACAGTAAACGAACAAATAACTCTATTTCTTTATTCCACTGTCAACGAAAATGTGATCATTCTTGCATTAATTTTATCAAGAACGTTTGAATACTTCAAATTAGGATCACGGGCGTGAAGATTGGTTAGTCCGCTGCTTAGTTTTATTTCAGGAGATAAAACAAAATACGGAAAGTAAATATGGAAGCCCAAACCAAGTTCCACACTAATATCTGAACGATTTAATTTTACAAGATCTTCCGCTTTCGAAGCTCCGGCATTGCTTGCCAGGTCATAATCAAATTTCCCCCCGGCGATTGTATAAACCTTAAAATTTCCAATGCGATCGCTGCTAAAAGCAATATTTACCGGAAAACTTAAAGTAATAGATTGAACCTTTTTGGTAACAGAAGAATCAGGCTCATATTTTTGAGTGTATAAAAATGCTTTTTCTGAAAAAGTAAGATCAAGCGGATGCATGCGAATATCAAAATGGTTGCTCATTCTGACGTTTACCAACCATGCAAGGTTAATTCCCGGATTGTTGATGCTTTCCACATCCAGAATAGAATCGTATTGAAGAAAACGCGGATGGTGCGTAAAATTAAAATGTGATTCGTTATAACCAATGTTGATACCAAAATGATACGGTTTATCATCATGGTCTTCCTGGTTCATCGTATGGTCTGATTGTGCGAAAGACGCAACTGAACAAAACAAAAGCGATACGATCAAAACTATTTTTCTGCGCAATAAATGGTGCATATTCCTAAAGTCAATGTTTTGTAAAATGCGTTTCGATAATCTGATTGGTTTAAAATTTGAATGAATGATTCTTTTTCCGGAAACTTAAGAACAGAATCGTTTAAATATTGATATGCCTCATTATTTTTTGCAATAATCTTTCCAATTTTTGGAGTTACAAATTTCATGTAAAAATTATAGAGTTGTTTTAAAACAGGCAATGATGGTTTGGTACATTCCAACACAATCAATTTTCCTCCCGGCTTCAACACTCTTTTTATTTCTGATAATCCTTTTTCAAGATTTTCAAAATTTCTTACACCAAATGCAACCGTAACAGCATCAAACGAATTGTCATCAAATAAAATTGCTTCGCTGTCACCATTTAACAACTCAATTGAATTTTCGAATCCTGCTTTTTCAATTTTTTTTCTGCCAATTTCCAACATTCCGTCACTAATGTCGATTCCGATGATTTTTTCAGGGTTTAAAATTTCATAACTCGTTATTGCAAAATCTCCCGTTCCAGTTGCTACATCCAAAATTTTTTTCGGCCTCAAATCAATCAATTGCTTGATCGCTTTTTTCCGCCAGCGAACATCTATTCCCGCACTCAAAAAACGATTTAAAAAATCATACCTGAAAGCAATTTTATCAAACATGTTTTCTACCTGCTTCTTCTTGCTTTCTTTCGAATTCTTAAAAGGAACTACGGTATCGTGCGGATAAATATTCATTGCCTCAAAGATACTTTTTTGAAAACATAAGTTACAGAGTTAACTATTCTTTCACTTTTATTTTTGAATTGCTTTTTGCTTTTAGCAATCGGGGTTAAATTGCATGATGCACATTAAAAAAGCGCAATATCTGGTCAGTAGTCCTTCTTACGAAAAATGTCCCCCGGCAAGTCAGCCGGAATACGCTTTTATCGGGAGAAGTAATGTTGGCAAATCTTCGCTCATCAATATGCTCGCAAATAATGAAAAGCTTGCTAAAACTTCCAACACGCCAGGCAAAACACAAATGATTAATCATTTTGAAATTACAAGTGTTGAAAAGCCTGGAGATATGAAAGAAACGAAATGGTTTTTGGTGGATCTTCCCGGATATGGCTTTGCGAAAATTGCACAAAGCAGCCGCAGAAGATGGGAACAAATGATTGAAAACTATTTAAGAAAACGCGAGAATTTGATCAATGTTTTTGTGTTGATCGATTCGCGCCATACGCCTCAAAAAATTGATTTGAATTTTATTCAAAGTTTGTATCAATGGCAAATTCCTTACACTTTGATTTTTACAAAAGCAGATAAAGAAAAACAAGCGATTGTAAGCAAAAATGTAAAATCATTTTTGGAAGAATTGAGAAAAACACAACAATTTTTGCCGCAACATTTTGTTTCAAGCTCAGTAAAAAAAACGGGCAGAGATAAAATTCTGAATTTGATTGAAGAAAAAAATGAAGACTTATTTCAAAACAGTAAAATTTGAGAGGAACAAAGTAAAAATCTGTCGCCAAAGTTGATTTACTATCAAATAATTTTTTGCCCAAATTGACAAATAATCGTAATTCTGGTAAGCAAATTCATTCTTCTAAAACCCGATAAATAAAAAAATTATGAAAGCAAATTGGTTTAAAAAAATCGGTTGGCTTTATGTGCCAACTTCCTTCATGGGTGTCATCCTTACTTTAGCTGTTTTGTTTTTTTGTGCAACTGTTTTTGTCGCAGTTGACAGGCATTCTCATTCAGTTTCTGATACTTTGTATGGAATCTTTCCTTATTTTATTTCGGCATTTACACTCTTATTTTGGATTTCGTCTAATACTTCTCAAACTGGTAATTCCCTATAGAGCCATTTTCAGTAAACGAATAAAAATTGATTTTTTTTCAATAAAAAAAGGTTGCTGAAAAACAACCTTTTTGCAGAAATAATTTTTTTAAAAATTATTGATTGCTGTCGCGGTTTTGTCTTTGTGGACGAAGAGTTGCCTCCACTTCGTTTTTGAATTTTGTGTACTGATCAGCAGTGAAAATGTCTTTCAATTTTGCATCTCTGTCGTCCATTAATTTCATGAACTGACTGCGGTCAGGCCGGTTTCCTGAGTCGCGCGCATCCTGGAACATTTTCATTTGCGCATTGTAATAATCTGTAAAAACACTGTCGGTTCTGCTTTGTTGAGAAGCATCCAAATTCAATGCAGGCGTAAGTTTGTCCATAGTTGCTTTTACTCTTTCAGGAACGCTTCGGCGCTGCATTCCCTGTGCATAAATGCCGGTTGTTGCCATTAAAATTAATGCAATCAACATAATGATCTTTGTTTTCATGAATGTTTAATTTTTGATTTTTTTAAAATTGATAAAATGAAAAAGTTGAAAGTTATTTTCTTTGTTGCTGATCTTTTCCCGGTCGGCCGACCATTCTGGCTACTTCTTTTTTTAATGTTGAATCAAATTTTTGTGTCTGTTCGGGAGTGCAAATGCTCCTGATATTTTTAAAATAAGCAAACATTTGCATGTCAAGTGTTTTTTGTTTTTGTGCAATAGAATCCGCGTCAGCATTGATCAATGAATCAGAAATATTATTGGAATAAATTAAACCATAAAAATCTTTTTTGGCATTTCTCACTTCGTTGAACAATGGTCTCACTTTCTGCATTTGCTCTTTCCTCAAGGATTGATATTTGGCTAACTGGTCCTGTGAAAAACCAACATCATTTTGAAGAGAATGATACATTCCATTTGTTTCATGATTTCTTTGCCTTTTGACGGGTTTACCCAGCAAGATGAAGAAAACAAGCATTGCCACATTAGTTATCAAAAGAAAGATGATAATGGTTACAAGTGTTTTTGTTTTTGCAGAATTATTCATTATGGTTTAGCGTTTACAAATTCATAAAACGTAGAGCTAACAAGGTTATATTCATCAGTAGTAGCAAGTTCGGAGGTTTGTTGATCGGTTGAATTTTGAGAATTACGTGAAGAAAAAATTACCCACGCATTGATCATGATGACCAAACAAATACAGGCAAATGCAACCACAGGTTTTGCAACGAAGGAAGAGATTTTTTCCCAACTGCTTTTTTCTCTTTCCATTCGTGCTTCGAGGCGCGTAAAGAAGAATGGAGACGGCGATGCTTTTTCAACCCGATTAAGGCTTTGCATCACTTCATCAATTTTTTTACCGGATTTTTCTTCCATGATTTTTTTATTAAAATATGTTTGTGATCTACTTTAAACTTTAAAAAGAAACTACTTTATTTTAGACGTTATTTTATTCAAAAACCTGCTTTTATTTTTACCTGCTTTAGCTTTTATTATAATAATCTTTCAAATTTTTTTGAAGATTTTTTTTTGCCCTTTGCAACAAAGAATCTACCGAAGATTCACTCGATTTCATAACCTCACTGATTTCTTTGTAGCTTAGATTTTCAATTTTATTTAAAATAAAAGCAATCTTTTGATTCGATGGTAGCTGATCAATTGCTTTAAAAAGAATTGCTGCATTTTCCTTGTTTTCAATCTTCACTCCAGGATGAAAAAAATCGGGTGGATCTATCATCAATCCTTCATCTTTTCCATACAACCTTTGTATAAATGCAAATCTTTTTTTTCTTTTTTTCTTCCTCAGATGATCCAAACTTTTCGAAACAGTTATTCTGTAAATCCATGTAGAAAACTTTGATTCTCCTTTGAACGACGAAATAGATTCATACACCTGCATAAAAACTTCCTGAGCTGTATCTTCAGCATCTTCTGCATTTTGTAAAAGACCAATAGCAGTGTTGTAAACCATGTTCTGCCATCTTTCTACAATTTCTTTAAAAGCTTCCCTGTCTTTTTTTTTCAGCAGGGTAATTAATTCATTTTCGTTCAAAACAAAAATATTAAATGCTAAAGTGAATGCCCTCCCGGATTCCGGGGAAATCCGCCTGGTCCACCAAAACCGCGAAAATCTCTTTGCCTGCTGTTATCCATTGGCTTCCCTTTTCCAAAGGTCTTCAATTTGTAGGTAAATGTCAGCATAAAATATTGACGCAAAACCTGATTGGTCTGATCCTGGATATAAGATTCAGTTACGTTTCGGGTAATGCTTTTATTTTGATTCAAAAGATCGAAAACAGATAATTTCAATTCACCCATTTGATTTTTCAAAAACTTTTGCCCGACTGCTATGTTCCAAAGCCAATAATCCTGATTGAATCCATCCGTTAAACCGCGATAAGATTCATTAGACAAATCGTTTTGAAAGAAGGTTCCTTTTTTCCTTAACAAATTCAGATTAATGCCAACGGATTGCGTAAAATAATTGTTGTTCAACGTTGGTTGAATCGTATTTTTTACATTGTTGATATTCGCGGCGTAAGAAAGATTGAAATCAACATACTCGCTGATATTGCTGGATAAAACGGCACCGAGATTATAATTATACGCGTTGGAAATATTCTCGACGTTGTTCAGTAAGCCCGGTTGTTTTGCATAACTAAATCCTGCATTCCAGTTCAAATTGGATTTTAAAAATTTGATCGGCATTCCAAAAGTGAAAAATGATCTTGCATTGATATATCCATTCATGTTCACGGGTTTTGAAAGTTGTGATCCTTTGAAAAGCGTAACTGTATTGGTTAGCACAGAATCTTTGGAAGCTGTGTAAGTTGCATTGGTTACGTAATCGTTAATCGTTTGTACGAAAATATTTGCAAAAAAACTTTGACTTTTCGCACTATTCGTATAAGTGTATCGGGTGATCAGGTTATTCGTGTATTGTTGTTGCAAATCAGGGTTACCGGTTGTATAAAAAAACTGGTTTGAATTATTAATCACATTCTGCAATTGTGTAACAGATGGAGGACTAACAGAGCCACGATAAATAATTCTCAAATTACTTTTTGAAGAAAGTTTAAATCTTGCAAAAGCATTTGCCAAAAAGTTGCTGTAAGAATTATCGATTTGAGAAATCTGCGGAAAAACCTGGTTGCTTTTTAGCTCGCTGTATTGATAAGAAACTCCTGCAGAAAGCATGTTGTTTCTGTCGCCATGACGAATCGTAATGCCTGTGTTTTGTGTATTATAAGTGTTATCAAATTTGTTGCTAAGGCTTGTATCAAGCAGAGAATATTTATTCGACCCATCATCAAAATTGGAAGTTTCCTGGTCGGCATTGCTTTTTTGAAATGATGGACTGTAGTTGATTTGCAATTGTGTTTTAGGCGCTAAAGGTTCTGTATAAACAAGGTTCAATCTATAATTATTCGTAAGACTTTTTTGATTAGAAACTTGCTTTACTGTATCCTGAACCAAAGTGGGTTTATAATAACTATTGTAAGCATTTAAAAAATTCTGGCCGTTTTTATCATTAGAGCTTTGATAAAGTCCAAGAGAAATACTTCTGCCTCTTTTTCTAAAAGCATGCCTGAATAAAAGTTCGTTGCTAAAGTTGTTTCCATTGGTGTTGCTCGTAAGATCATTTTCTGTTTGGCTTAAAATATTTTGTTTGGTTTCATCTAAATAATTAATTCCGTTTACATAATTTACAGAATTGTTAGTTTGAAATTTTAAATTAGAAGTAGCGATAATGGTATTGCTGGAGTCTATCCTATAAGTAAGCCTGAAGTTTACGCGATTGTTATAATTTTCATTATTCGAAATCGTATTCTCATCATAATATTGAGAAGAATCTTTTGTAATAAAATTTTGCTGATTGATGCTTTGATTATTATTAGTGTTGCTGTTGTTGAAAAAATAACTTCCGGTCACATCAATTTTCTTTCCCCAGGCATCGCTGTAATTGATCCCAAATGCATTTGTTTTTGCGATTCCACTTTGTGGGCCAACTGTAAAATCAGGAGAGCCGCCTCTGAAGTTTCCTCCTCCGCCACCGCCTCGTCTTCCTCCACCGCCGCGGTTTCCACTGCTTACACCAAGAAGATCCTGTGAAGAAAAATTCTGCTGGTTGACATTATTTACTAAACCGATCAATGAAATCCTTCTTGCATTATTAAAGAAACTCACATTGCCACCGCCGCTGTATCTGTCGTCGGTGCCATAGCCGGCATAAATTCTTCCAAAATTCCCCTGGCGCATATCTTTTTTTGTAACAATGTTGATCGCCTTTGTTGTATTACCATCATCAAATCCCGTAAGCTGCGCCTGGTCACTCAGTTTGTCGAAAACCTGGATTTTATCAATCACTTCAGCAGGCAAATTTCTTAAAGTAGCTGTGGCATCATCACCAAAAAAATCACGTCCGTCAACTGTTACTTTCTGTACGGTTTCGCCTTGAGCAGTTACTGTCCCGCTTTTATCAACTGTAATTCCCGGCATCTTTTTTATCAGGTCTTCGCTGGTTGCATCCGGATTTACTTTAAATTGGCTTGCGGAATAATCGAGAGTATCTCCATTCTGTTTTACCGGAGGAGGTGCGCCGTTAATCACAACAGTAGAAAGGGTTTCAGCGGTTTTTGATAAACTGATACTTCGAACATTTACATTTTGATCGATCACAGTAACCGGTTTTTGAAAAGTTGAGTAACCAATGTTGGTGATTGTTAAGGTGTAACTTCCGGGCGCTACATTATTGAAATTAAAAGCTCCGTTTGAACCGCTCACTGTTAAGATCGGATTGGCAGAAGAATCAGATTTTGAAAGTTTTACTGTTGCATTTGAAATTAACGTATTCGTTGCCGCATCTTCAACAGTCCCGGAAACGGTTTGTGCATCAATGGTTGAAGCGAACATCGTTCCCAAAAAAAGAAAGGTTAGAAATCTAAACATAAAAATGATTAAGTAAGTATTGGACGACGGAATTTTAAAAAACCTTCGAATCATTTGCAATTTTTCGGAAGAGTGCTTTTCTCTTTTTTAACGGTATCTAAAAATCATTTCAATTATATTGCACTCCTAAAAAGTTAAATTATTTATGGAGTATAATAAGTTAGTTTCTGTTACCGGTTTACCGGGATTGTTTGAATTGTTGTCATCAAAATCTGATGGCGCTGTGGTTCGTTCTCTTGAAGATAATACAACCAAATTTGTAAGCAGCCGTCAGCATAATTTTTCTCATCTTGAAAGTATAGAAGTATATACAACCAAAGACAATACGGCTCTTGCAGAATTGTTCCAGGCGATGAAAGACAGTTCTGAAAAAGTTCCGGATGCGAATGCAGATGCAAAAACATTGAAAGCCTATTTTGAAAAAGTATATCCTGATTTGGATTTTGAAAGAGTTTATAACAGCGATATGAAAAAAATGGTGAAATGGTTTCACATTATTGATAAAAATAAAATTGAGATCAAGGTAAAATCTGCTGAGGAAAAAGACGCTGCAGAAATCAAAAATAATAAACCGGTTCATACAGAAACCGCTGTTAAAAATGCCAAACCACAACAGGCAAATCCCCGAAAAATTGAAAGTCGTGGTGTGAAATAAGTAATAAGTCGTCAGTAATAAGTTATCAGAAAATAAAAATCTGGATATTTATTTGTTTACTGCTTTTCACTCATTTCGTTTCACTCATCTCTAATAACTAATATCATGACAGCCAACATACAAAAATTACAAAGACATTTTCTTCCTGAAAATCTAACCGTTACCAACTGGGAAACGATCGAACCTTATTTTAAAGACCTTTTGAAAAGAGAGATCAATTCAAAAGAAGATCTGGAAAAATGGTTGAAAGATATGAGCGAACTGGAAGCGATGATCAGTGAAGATGCTTGCTGGCGGCAGATCAGAATGACTTGTGATACGACAAATAAAGAACTGGAAGAATCGTTTAATTATTTCTGTATGGAAATTCAGCCAAAGATTCAACCTTATGCTTTTGAACTAAATAAAAAGCTGGTAAATTCTCCTTTTATGAATGACCTGGATCAGGATAAATTTTTTACTTATCTGCGTTCCATCAGAAAAAGTATCGAACTTTTCAGAGAAGAAAATATTCCGATACAGTCCGAACTTGCCGTGTTGCAACAACAATATGGAGTGATCACCGGAAAAATGAGCATTGAGGTAAATGGAAAAGCTTACACTTTGCAACAAGCTTCCAAATTTTTTGAAAGTCATGATCGCAAGCTGCGCGAAGAAGTTTATAGAAAAATACAGGAAAGAAGATTGCAGGATAAATATGAATTGAACAACCTTTTTACCGAACTGGTCAAAAAAAGAAACCAGGAAGCATTGAACGCCGGCTTTGAAAATTACCGCGATTATAAATTCAAAGAACTGGGAAGATTTGATTATACCAAAGAAGATACTTTTCGTTTTCATGAATCGGTAAAACTTCATGTGTTGCCTTTGGTAAACAAAATTTTAGAGCATAAAAAAGAAGAATTAAACCTTGAAACGCTGCGCCCGTGGGATCTTGAAGCCGAACCCGAAGGAACAAAACCTTTAACGCCTTTTGAAACTGGCGCGGAATTATTAAATAAATCCATCGAAGTTTTTACAAGACTTCGCCCGTTTTTTGGAGAATGTTTGAGCCAGATGGATTCGATGAAACATTTGGATCTTGAAAGCCGGAACGGAAAAGCGCCAGGCGGATATAATATGCCTTTGGCTGAAAGCGGCGCGCCATTTATTTTTATGAATGCTGCGAAATCAATGCACGATGTAACAACGATGGTGCATGAAGGCGGACACGCGATTCAATCTTTCCTCACTCATTCCCTGGAATTAAATTCTTTCAAAGATTATCCGATGGAAATTGCAGAAGTGGCCAGCATGTCGATGGAACTTTTTTCAATGGATCATTGGGATGTTTTTTTTGATAACAAAGAAGATTTGAAAAGAGCCAAAGAACATCAGTTAGAAAGAGTCATCACGATTTTTCCCTGGATTGCAGTGATTGATAAATTTCAACATTGGCTTTATGAAAATCCGAATCATTCTTTGCAGGAAAGATCCCAAAAGTGGATGGAGATTTTCCACGAATTTTCAGATGATGTCGTTGATTATTCCGGCCTTGAAAAATATGTTGAAAACGGCTGGCAAAAACAATTGCATTTGTATGAAGTGCCGTTTTATTATATTGAATATGGGATCGCTCAATTAGGCGCTATTGGCCTTTGGATGCAATACAAAAAAGATCCACAAAAAGCATTAGATAATTATGTAAATGCTTTAAGTCTTGGTGGCACCAAAACGTTGCCTGAACTTTACAAAGCAGCTGGATTAAAATTCGATTTTTCTCCTGAAAACATTAAAACTTTAATGGAATTCGTTAATGAAGAATTGGAAAAATTGATGTAAAAGCTTTACTAAAACATTAAGAAGTTGAGTGACATTAAGGAAGGGGCTCCATTTCTTTAATCTCTTAATGTTTAATAAAATTTTTCAAAAAGCTGAGTGAACAAATAAATAATTGGAATTTTTATTTCTATAAATTCCTTTGCTTCTCTCATTCAAAAACCTTTCGCTAAAACATTTTCTGAAATCTGCTTTAATTGATTTCAGCATTTTGCATTAATTTCACCGCTCAAATTTCAATTAAAAACAGTATTAATATTATGGCGGAAGTGATCAGAATGCCACGTATGAGCGATACCATGACGGAAGGTGTGATAGTTGACTGGCACAAAAAAGTTGGCGATAAAATTAAACCGGGCGATCTTTTGGCTGATGTGGAAACCGATAAAGCGACGATGGAATTGGAAAGTTATAACGAAGGAACGCTTTTATATATTGGTGTTGAAAAAGGAAAATCAGTGCCGGTAGAAGGAATCCTTGCGATTGTGGGAAAGCCCGGCGAAGATTATAAACCACTTTTGGAACAGGAAAAAAAGAACGGCCCGAAAGAAAATAAGAAAGAAGAAAAGGTAGAAAAAAATGCTGAAGTTTTTCCCGCAAAAAATGAAAATGAAGAAAAAGCGATTTCACAGCACGAGGAAAAACAATCCGAAAATGTTCCTGCTGATGTTTTAGATAATGTTCACCTGCCTAAAGATGCGAAAGTTATCAGAATGCCTTTGATGAGCGATACAATGACTGAAGGAAAGATCATCCAATGGAATAAAAAAGTTGGCGACAAAGTAAAAGCAGATGATTCTTTGGCAGAAGTGGAAACTGATAAAGCAACAATGGATGTGGTTGGCTATGAAGAAGGAACTCTTTTGTACATCGGCGTTCCGGCCGGACAAGCAGCAAAAGTCAACCAGATCATCGCTATTGTTGGAAAAGAAGGAACTGATGTAAGCGCTTTTGTTGAAGCCGAAAAAAATGCCCAAAAAAATCCAGCAAAAGCAGCAAACAAACCCGAAGAAAAGAAAGCGGAAACATCTACACCACCCGAGCCACAAAATAATGCACCACAATCTTCTATGGAAGGCGGAAGAGTAAAAGCCTCGCCTTTGGCAAAAAGATTAGCAGCAGAAAAAGGAATTGATATTTCGCAGGTTCAGGGAAGCGGCGATGGCGGAAGAATTATTAAAAAAGACGTGGATTCATTTGTTCCTGCTGCCGCAGAAAAACCACAGCCGGCAAAAGCTGCAGAAGCTAAGCCGGTTCAGCCTTTCGCACCAATCGGACAGGAAAGCCATGAAGATATTCCGAACACACAAATGCGCAAAACCATTGCCCGTCGTTTGGGAGAAAGCAAATTCCAGGCGCCGCATTTTTATCTGACAATGGAAATCAACATGGATAATTCCATTCAATCACGCAAAGCCATCAATGAAATAAGTCCTGTAAAAGTTTCTTTCAATGATATGGTGATCAAAGCGTGCGCGATGGCGCTTCGTCAACATCCTGCAGTGAATAGCAGCTGGATGGGAGATTTTATCAGAAGAAATAAACACATTCATATCGGTTCTGCCGTTGCAGTTCCGGATGGCCTGATAGTTCCCGTCATTCGTTTTGCAGATCAGAAATCACTTTCTCAAATTGCTGCTGACGCAAGCCAGTTGTATGAAAAAGTAAGAAATAAAAAAATTCAGCCGGATGAATTTACAGGCAATACTTTTACAGTTTCCAATCTGGGAATGATGGATATTGATGAGTTTACTGCAATCATTAATCCACCTGACAGCGCCATTCTGGCTGTTGGAGCGATTAAAGAAAAAGTGGTAAAAAAAGGTGATGGATTTGTAGTAACGAACGTGATGAAAGTTACCATGAGTTGCGATCACAGAAGCATAGATGGCGCTGTAGGCGCGGCTTTCCTCCAAACACTTAAAAAGTTTTTGGAAAATCCGGTAACGATGCTGGTGTAAAAAACCGAAACTTTACTTTGATCGGATTACTTCGATAAAAACGACTTTTGTTTATGAGAAAGTTATTCTTGTTGCTTGCATTAATTTCTGTATCAACAGGTTTTTCCCAAAAAATAATTGGTTCTGCGATGGCAGATGACAATGGCGTTACTGACAAGGAAAAGGATGCAAAATTTCTTGTTGTGGAAAAACAAATGAATGATTCAACATTCGAGCGGCTCGATTATTATTTCGCCGGCCCTATGATGAGAATGGCCTCATTCAAAGATAAAAACCTTACAATATTGAATGGCTCCTATATTGATTATCATTCGAATGGATATCTTGCTACCACAGGCCAATATGTGAATAATAAAAAGGATGGCGACTGGTTTGTTTATGATGATACTTCAAAAGTAATTACTAAATATTCCTTTCACCTCGATAGTCTTGTCACAACGATTAACATGGATTCATTAGATAAAGCAAACGAATTAATTAAGCCAGATACAACAGGAGAAATAGAGGCAAAATTTAAAGGAGGGCCTGCAAGAATACGATCTATTATATCATCTAATTTTAAAGTGCCTGATAGAACTGCGGCACTTATTAAAGACGGTACTGTAAACATCAGATTTACGATTGATAAGGAAGGTAAGCAGTCTGATATTTATGTTGCTAAATCTGTCGAATTTGCTTTCGACGAAGAGGCTTTAAGAGTTGTAGCCTTATTAAATAATTGGGTGCCGGCTTCGAAAAAAGGTGCAAAAGTCAATGCATACAAAGTTCAACCAATTACTATTAATTTACGATAGCAGTTTAAATTGCAAAAGAAGATTCGCTTAATGTTCTAAAAATTTAATATTAAAAAAATTAGCATTAAATTGAAAAGTGAATAAAAATTTTCAATCCACTTTTCAACTTCTTCGCCTTCATTTTTCTTTTTTTCTGATGCCGGTTTATTGGTTTGCATTAAGTCAAATCAAAAACATCAACTGGCCTGATGCACTTCTTGTCTTTTTCATTCTGCATCTGCTGGTTTATCCGGCCAGCAACGGTTACAACAGTTTTATGGATCGCGATACTTCGGCGATTGGAGGATTGAAAAATCCATTACAGCCAACCAAACAATTATTTTTTGTAACGGTGATATTCGATCTGACGGCGCTGGCTTTAAGCTTCATTATTTCATGTGTTTTTGCAATAGGAATTTTTTTCTACATTCTTGCCTCAAGAGCTTATAGTTACCGAAAAATCCGGTTGAAAAAATTTCCAATCATTGGCTATCTGACGGTTATTATTTTCCAGGGCGCCGTAACTTTTTTTCTCGTTTTTCATGGAAGCAGTAGCAACCATTCTTTGCAGGTTCCCGTTTTGGCAATGATCGCTGCCAGTTTGCTGATCGGCGGATTTTATCCGTTGACGCAAATCTATCAGCATGAAGAAGACAAAAAAGACGATGTGATTACCATCAGTTTTTTATTAGGTTATCAGGGCACTTTTGTTTTTACTGGCATTGTATATGCGCTGGGTTTTATTGTTTTGGCGTGGTATTTTTATTTGCAATCGCAGTTTTTAAATTTTTTGATTCTTCAAATTTTTATGCTTCCTATTATTGTCAATTTTTTTCTTTGGTTTTCAAAAGTGAAAAAAAATCGTAGGGAAGCGAATTTTAAAAACACAATGCGAATGAATTTACTGGCTTCCATTTGCACAAATCTTGGATTTATCACCATCTTAATTTTAAAAATGATTGAGTAAAATTGTTTCCATAGCGACAGCGTTGCCTGAATTCAAACATGAGCAAAACGATATTTTGAAATTCATGCAGAATGTGTATGCAATGGATGAGGTGGAAAAGAGAAAATTAAAATTTCTGTATCACCAAAGCGCTATCAAAACAAGATATTCTGTATTACCCGATTACAGTTTAAGTGCCAATGAATGGCAATTTTATCCTGCGTCAGAAAACCTGGAACCGTTTCCAAGCCTTGAATTGAGAATGAAGTGGTTTCATAAAACCGCACCATCACTTTCAGTAAACGCTCTTGAAAAATGTATGGACCAGAAAATAAATAAAGATGAGATCACCCATTTAATTACCGTTAGCTGCACGGGAATGAGTGCTCCGGGATTGGATTTGCAAATAACTGAAATGATGGATTTGCCCAAAAATATTTTTCGTACTTCGGTAAATTTTATGGGATGTTATGCTGCCATTCATGCAATGAAACTGGCAGATTCTTTTTGCAAAAACGATCTCAACGCAAAAGTGCTGATTGTTTGTACGGAGCTTTGCACACTTCATTTCCAAAAAGAAACTTCTGGCGATAATATTGCTTCAGCACTTTTATTTGGTGATGGTTCTGCGGCCATTTTGATTACTCATGATGATGATAGCTTGCAGGGAATAAAAATTAAAAAGTTTTATTCAGAAGTTGGTTTTAATGGAAAGGAACATATGAGCTGGCAACTTTCTTCTTCAGGATTTTTAATGAAGCTTTCCGGTTATGTTCCTGAATTAATTGAAAAAGATTTTGACGATTTTTTACAAAACGCTTTGCAAAACGCAAAGATGAAAAAAGAAGAAATTTCACATTGGTGCATTCATCCGGGCGGAAAAAGAATTTTATCTTCCATTCAAAAATGTACGCATCTTTCTGCTGACGATCTGCAATATTCGTATCGTGTTTTAAATGATTATGGAAACATGTCGTCGCCAACAATTTTATTTGTGTTGAAAGAAATTATGAATTCAATAAAAAATAAAAAAGAGAAGCATGCAAATATTTTCGCCGCAGCTTTTGGCCCCGGACTAACAATGGAAACTTTCATTTTATCTGATGATTGATTATAAAAACCGTTCATTGCAAAAAGAACTTCTGGATCAAAATGATATTCCTTTCCAGGATATTTTTTTGAACATGAAAGAGCTTGAATTCATCAATGCACATCTCGGCGGGCATTCAATTACGATTAGTGGGTTTAAAAAATTATTGCAAAAAAGAAACACCATTTCTGTCTGCGAAATTGGCTGTGGTGGCGGAGATAATTTGAATGCGCTGAATGATTTCTGTAAAAAAAATCAAATTATTTGCTCGTTCACTGGTATTGATATGAACAAAGATTGCATTGCTTTTGCAAAAGGAAATTTGAAAATTGAAAATGTAAATTTTATTGTTTCTGATTATAGAAAGGTGGATTTTGGAAATGAAAAACCTGACATTATTTTCTCTTCACTTTTTTGCCATCATTTTCCAAATACAGAATTGATTGAAATGCTCAACTGGATGAAAAGAAATTCCACGGTCGGTTTTTTTATCAATGATCTTCATCGTCATCCCATTGCATATCATTCAATAAAAATTGTGACAAACGTTTTTTCCAAATCTTATCTTGTAAAAAATGACGCGCCAATTTCTGTGCTGCGCGGATTTAAAAAAAATGAATTGAAAAATATTTTTCACAAAGCAGGAATTGACAATTATTCTATCAAATGGAAATGGGCATTTCGTTTTTTGATTGTTGCTTTTAATTCATAATTATTTTGAAAGAAATTGAAAAATATAAAAAAGAAAAAGGCGCAGTTTCTTCGTTTACTGTAGCCATAATCGGCGGCGGCTTGGCAGGACTCTCTCTTTCTGTTTTACTTGCAAAAGCAGGCTACAACACCATTTTATTTGAAAAAGAAAAATATCCTTTTCATAAAGTTTGTGGAGAATATATCAGTATGGAAAGCTGGAATTATATTGAAAAGCTTGGATTAAATCTTTCTGAACTTCATTTGCCCATCATAAAAAAATTAATAGTTTCTTCTCCTGATGGAAATGTCATTCATTCAGATTTGGATGTAGGAGGTTTTGGAATCAGCCGTTATTTATTAGATAATGAATTGAAAAAAATTGCTGCTGAACATGGAGTAACAATTTGTGAAGGAACAAAAGTGAATGAGGTAATTTTTACTGATGAAAGATTTATTGTAAAATATAATAGTGGTGAAATCTCTTCGTCAGTCGTTATTGCAAGCTTTGGAAAAAGAAGCAATCTGGATGTAAAATGGAAACGCGATTTTATTCAGAAAAAAGCAGGGAAACTGAATAATTATATCGGCGTAAAATATCACGTGAAAAATAATTTTCATGACGATACAATTGCTTTGCACAATTTTAAAAATGGTTATTGTGGATTTTCAAAAATTGAAAGCGATGAATATTGTTTATGTTATTTAACAACAGCTAAGAATTTAAAAAACAATCACAATTCAATAAAAGAACTGGAGGAAAATGTTCTGTTTAAAAATCCATTTCTAAAAAAAATATTTTCAGAATCCGAATTTGTGTTTAAAGATCCCGTTACCATTTCTCAAATCAGTTTCGACGAAAAATCTGCTGTTGAAAATCACATTTTAATGTTGGGAGATGCAGCAGGATTAATAACGCCATTGTGTGGAAACGGCATGAGTATTGCGTTTCATTCAACTAAAATTGCTTTTGAACAAATTGATTTGTTTCTTCAAAATAAAATCAGCAGAATAAAAATGGAATCAGATTATGACAAACAATGGAAAAAAAATTTTGAAAAGCAATTAAGAACCGGAAGACGAATTCAATATTTTTTTGGTAAAGAACGGCTCACGAATTTATTTATCAAATCCGTAAAACCTTTTCCGTTTATTATTCGTCGACTGATAAAAGCAACTCACGGAAATCCGTTTTAGTAATTTTGCAGTAGGATCAGGATTTTAAAAATGATTCGTTATGACAAATAAAAAGACTTTGGTGTTAGGTGCTTCATCAAACCCGGCGCGTTATAGTTATCTCGCTGTTAATCAGCTTCGGTCCAAAGGACATGAGGTTGTTGCGGTCGGAAGACATACAGGCAAAGTGGATGATGTGGAAATTACTTCTGAAGAAAAGCCAATCGAAAACTTAGATACTGTTACTCTTTATTTGAACGCAAACAATCAAAAGCCTTACTACGACTACATTTTCTCATTAAAACCAAAACGAATTATTTTCAATCCCGGCGCCGAAAATCCCGAATTGGAATCCCTTGCGAAAGAAAAAAGCATCATTCCCCTGCAAGCATGTACGTTAGTTTTACTAAGCACAGGGCAGTATTAATACTTGTTGTTCGAGTACTTTTTCCCAACTTTTAATTTTCTTCACATACTGCAAAATATTTTAATTGGATCGTCGTTTTATAATCGTCCAAAAATTATAAAACCAAAATCCATACTATGAAACTCATATACAAAATGTTGGCATTCAGCCTCGTTATAATGACTTCATATTCTTCGCAGGCACAAATTTTAACTTCAAACCGCCAGGCTTATTTTAATAAATATGCTGATAAATTACCAACGGCTGAAAGCGAACTCAATAAAGCATTTACCACACCTGAAGGAGGAAAAGTAAAAATAAATTTCGCAGATTTTACTTTCAATGGAATAGTAACTTCTTCTGTAAAACGATATGATAATTTATACAGTGTTGTTGTAAAATCTCCCGGCCTGAACAACACCATTTTTGCCATTTCAAAAATCATTAATCCTGATAGAACTGTTTCTTATGTTGGCCGTATCATTAATGAAAAATATGCAGATGGCTACCAACTAAAAAGAGAAAACACTGGTCGGTATTCAATGAATAAAATAAGAACTGATGCACTGATAGAAGATTATTAATCTATTACCCGTTCCCTAAAATAAACGGTTCCAATATCAAAATCCAAAAACATGAAAAAGTTTCTATCTATTTTGTTAACCCTGGGCATGATTTCCCTTCAATCATTCGCCCTTCCCAAACTGAGCAGTTTTCCTTCTGCCAAAGCAACTATTTTTCTTGATTTTGACGGACAAACAGTTACTGCAAGTTCATGGAACGGAGGTAACACTTTGTATTGCGCTCCGGCAAATTTAACTGATGCGCAGATCACCGAAATTTTCAATCGCGTTTCAGAAGATTATCGTCCTTTCAATATTAATATCACTACCGATTCGACGGTGTTTTTAGCAGCTCCGTTGGCGCAAAGAATCCGTATAATTATTACTCCTACCAGCAGCTGGTACCCTAATGTTGGCGGCATTTCTTACACAGGTTCTTTTATCTGGGGCGATGATACTCCAGGCTTTGTTTTTCCAGACAGATTGAGCAATAGTCCAAAAATGATCGCTGAATGTTGTACACACGAGAGCGGCCATACCGTTGGATTGTCACACCAGGCAAAATACACCAATTGCACTTTGATCTCTACTTATAATGATGGAACAGGAACCGGAGAAACCAGCTGGGCGCCGGTTATGGGAAACAGCTATTACAGAAATTTATCCGGATGGAACAATGGTCCTACTCCAACAGGCTGCACTGCAGATCAGGATAATCTTTCTATCATCACTACAAGAAACGGATTTACTTATCGTACTGATGACCACAGCGATGATCCTTCAAAAAATCCAACTTTATTAAGTGCCGGCCCAACCTTTTCCGCTGATGGAATCATTACTACCAACACTGATAAAGATGCTTTTAAAATAAATCTTCCAAAAGATGGAGTTCTTCATGTTAATGCCGTTCCTTATTCTGTTGGCGCTAATAATGAAGGAGCAGATCTTGATGTTCAAATGACACTTTTGGATGCAAAAATGAAAGTGGTCAAAGTTTATGATCCGTTGGACAAATTAGATGTTACTGTGGATACTACTTTGATGGCCGGCGATTATTACATGGTGGTTTCTGGTGCCGGAAATGCAAACACAACGAATTATGGAAGTTTGGGTTCCTACAGAATTTCAGGCGTTTTTTCTCCATTATTTGTGATGCCCGTTAGCCAGATTTTGCTTTCAGGCGAATCAGTGAAAGGACAACACGATTTAAGCTGGAGTATTATCACGAGTGAACCAATTCAATCCATTGTTCTTGAAAGTTCATTAGATGGATCCATTTATACAACACTTACAAAAGCGGCCGTTGCTGACCACAGTTTTGAATACACTCCAATAATTAAGAAAGATATTTTTTATCGTTTAAAAGTTACAACAACCGATGGTGCAGTTTCTTACTCAAATATTATTCCTCTTAAAGGGATTCAAAATGTTGGAAAATTATTTACGATCAGCACATTGGTCAATTCAGAAATAAAAGTAAATGCTTTGGAAAATTACCAATATCAATTGGCGGATATGAGCGGAAGAATTATTAAAACAGGACGTGCTGATGCAGGTGTTTCCACTATCAATATCAACAATTCTCCTAATGGAATTTATATCATGCAGATCATTTGTAACTCTCAAAGAACGACCCAAAGAATTGTAAAACTGTAAGGTAGATTCATGTGTAAGTTAGGGGCTAGCGTTAGGGGCTGGCCCCTTTTGTTTTTTGATTAATTGGTAATTATTTATTGCTTTCGAAAAAATAAAAATTCGGCGTATTTCTTTATTTACTGATGAAGATGTTTAAAAAATTTTTGAAACATTTCTTTGCTTAGAAAAAATTCTCTCTTTTTTTTCGAAAATATAATTACATTTAAAAAACCTTTTTTT
>Ga0157373_10000697_pt1 | contig 26292 bp, 32 predicted proteins | sample C65metaG_FD_113460 | JGI IMG/M metagenome (GOLD analysis project Ga0157373, IMG submission 113460) | Corn rhizosphere microbial communities from Kellogg Biological Station, Michigan, USA - C6-5 metaG | ecosystem: Host-associated > Plants > Roots > Rhizosphere > Soil | place: USA: Michigan... | reverse complement strand
GTCCTCAGGCGAAGTTCTTCAAGACGTTCGTACAGCTGCAGAGAATCTCGGGCACGACCGCGGTCGAGAGGGCCATCGTCAGGAGCAGCACCAGCACCCGGGCCAGGGGCCTCATCTCGAGAAGAGGCTCGTGAAGAACCCCTTGACGCTGTGGCCGAAGCTGACCGCGCCGTCGCGGGCGTCGGCCCAGGCGGTCCTCGCGGGCGGCTCGGCCGCCTTCCCCGCCTCCTTCAGCTTCTCCCCGCTGTACTGCGCACCTTCGGTGACCGTGTTGCCGATGCCCTTGGCGGTCTCCCCGACGCCTTCCCCGATCTTGCCGTCGGGGATCTTCTTCGCCCCGCGCTCGACCTGCTCGGTGGCCGCCTTCACCTTCGAGTCGTCGGCGGCGAGGGCGAATCCGGATGCGAGCAGCGCGAGCGGGAACGCGAGCATCAAGACCAGTGCGGGGGGTTTCATCGCGGAGCTCCTTTTCTGACCGCGGCGCGGGCGACGGTCCCATCGATGGAAGTCTAGGGGCGATCGCCCCGCCTGCCTATTGGACCTTGGCCTCCCCCGGGAGGGCGCCGAAGGCCGTAGCCCCAAGAGCCAATAGGCGGGCGCGCCCCCCCTGCGTAGAGTCCAGGCCATGAGAGCAGCGGCACAGAATTCCAAGGAGGAAGTCACGATGAAGCGAGGATCCGCAAGGACAGGAGCGATGCTGGTGGCCACACTCGCGCTGACGGTGCTCGTGGGGGCCGGCTGCGCGATGGGAACACTCGAGGATCCCCACAACTATGGGCCGGTGGGGCCGATCGGGATGACGGGCCCGCAGGGGTCGCAGGGACCGCAGGGCCCGGCCGGGCAGCCCGGCAAGGATGGACCCGGTGGCCCGGCGGGGGCGCAGGGCGTGAGCGGCCCGGCGGGCCCCCAACGCCCCTGGGTGGCGTTCACGGACTTCTTGTTCGACTTCGACCAGAGCGCGGTCCGGAGCTCGGAGACCGGCAAGGTCGAGAAGCTCAGCCAGTACATGAAGGACAACCCGAACATCGAGGTCGGCATCGACGGCTACGCCGACCCGCGGGGCACCGCCCAGTACAACCAGCCCCTCAGCCAGCGCCGCGTGGACGCGGTGAAGGCGGCGCTGGTGAGTGCCGGCGTCCCGTCGGACAAGATCCAGACCGGCGCGTTCGGCGAGACGCGACGGAAGTGCGCCGAGGCGACGGAGGCGTGCTGGCAGCGGGATCGTCGGGTCGAAGTGCTCGTCCGGCCCGGACAGTGAGGGCAGACCCATGAAAATTCTCACGAGCATCGTGGTGGCGGCGGCCCTGTCGGGCTGCGCCTACCAGAGTGGGTATATCGCCCCGGACGGTGCGTGGGTCGCGAAGGATGTGCCCTACGCGAAGGGGACGTGCCGCTCGAACGCTCCCTACGTGATGGGAGCGCCGGGCCCGGTGGGCCTCGCGGGAGCCGTGGGGCCGGCCGGAGTCGCGGGGCCGGATGGGGCCGCGGGGGTGGCCGGTCCGGCGGGTCCGGCCGGGCCGGCGGGACCGATCGGAGTCGCGGGGCCGTCAGGCTCCGTGGGATCCACGGGGTCCGTGGGAGCCGGCGGCTGGTCCTCGATGGAGAACGTGAACTTCAAGTACGGCAGCGCGGATCTTCAGGAGAAGTGCAAGGACAAGCTCGCGACGTTCGCGACGTGGATGCAGAACAATCCGCAAGCCCGGGTGAGCCTCGACGGCCATTCGAGCGACGCGGATGACAGCAGCGAGGCGCTGGCCGCGAAGCGAGTCACCGCGGTGAAGGACGAGCTGGTCCGGCTGGGCGCCTCGCCCGGCCGCATCACGGTGGGCGCCTACGGGAGCCAGGCGCCGGTGTGCCGCGAGAGCACGACCGCGTGTCTGGATCTGAATCGCCGGGTCGAGATCCTCGCGGTCAGGTCCTGAAAGGGAAGCGCATGAACATCTTGTACGTCATCGGGGTCGTCGTGGTGGTGCTCGCGGTGCTCGGATATCTGGGACTGGGTTAGTGGTTCGAGAAGGAACAAGGAGAAAGAACAATGCGTAGCTCAACCGTGATGGGTCTCATGGTGTGCGCGTCGGTGGCGATCGTGGCCGCGCCCCCGTACGTGATGGCGGCGGAGAGCACGGCCGGCAAGATGGAACAGAAGGCGAAGGGGGCGGCCCAGGACGCCAAGGTCGGGATCAGCGACTCGTGGCTGACCGCCAAGACGAAGATCGCGCTGTACGGCGACGACCGGGTCAAGGGTGGGCAGGTGAGCGTCGAGACGGTCAAGGGTGCGGTGTCCCTGCGCGGCAAGGTGGATTCCGACGACGCGAAGGCGGCGGCGGGCGCGGTGGCGCAGGCGGTCGAAGGGGTGAAGAGCGTGAGAAACGATCTCCAGGTGGTGCCGCCCGGCGATCGGAAGGCGGTCGACGTCTCGGACAAGGACATCACGGGCCAGGTGGCAGGCCGTCTGTCGAAGGATGTTTCAATGAAGAAGGTCGACGTGCGCACCGACGGGGGGGCGGTCATCCTCACCGGGACGGTGGCGAGCGTAGGTGCGAGCGCGCGCGCCTCCGAGCTGGCGCGGGGCGTGCCGGGCGTTCGCATGGTCAAGAACGAGCTGACCTACACCCCGGCCGCGGGAGGCTCGATGCGCGCGTCGGCGAAGGGCTCGAACGCGCAGGTGATGGGGATGCAGCAGGCCCTGAAGGACAAGGGGTTCGATCCGGGCTCGGTGGACGGCGTCATGGGGCCGAAGACGAGCTCGGCGCTCCGGGCCTACCAGAAGTCGGAGAACCTGACCACGACCGGCAGGCTGGATGGCGACACGAGGGCGAAGCTGGGAGTGCCGGTAAGCATCGAGAAGCGCTGAACGAGTCCGGCCATGCGGGGAGGGCCGGCTCGGCGCCGGCCTTCCCCCACGGCTCTGTGCCCTGAGCCTCAGGCGCGCGGGATCCGTCCCATCGTCGATCGGTAGGCGGCCAGGAGAACGAGCGAGCCGACGACCGCCATGACGAACCCCACCGGATCGCCGTCCCCGTACCAGCCGAGGAGCCGGCCCAGAAAGCCGCCGACGAGAGCTCCCACGATTCCGAGAAGTGCCGTGATGAAGAAGCCGCCGGGATCACGCCCCGGCATCAGGAACTTGGCGACGATCCCGACGGCCAGGCCGAAGAGTATCCAGCCAATGATGTACATCGCGCTTTCCCCCTTCAAAAGGTCAGTTCGTTCTTGACCGCACGGACACCTGGCACGTCGCGGGCCAGCTCGGAAGCGCGGGCGCTGGCCCCGATGCTGGCCGCGGTGCCGGTGAGGATGACCACGCCGTCATCCGTCCGGACGGCGACCGCGGTCAGCTGAGCGGTCGTCGCGAGGCGGCTTTCGACCAGGCGGGTGATCTCCTGGTCCGAGATGTCGGTCGTCTTGCGGTCCCTGGGTGCCACCACTTGCAGATCGTTCTTGACGGCCTTGACGTGCTCGATGCTCCCCGCAATCGAGGCGGCCGCCGTCCTGGCCTCCTGCGAGTCGACCTTGCCGTAGAGGCGGACCGTGCCATTCAGGGTCTCCACGCCGACCTGTCCGCCCTTGACCCGCTTGTCCGCGTAGAGCGTGATCTTGGTCCTGGCGGTCAGCCAGGAGTCGGTTACCTCGGTCTTCGCGTCCCGGGCCGCGCTCCGCGCCTGCCACTGCATCTGATTGGTGGTCTGGGACGCGCCAGCGGGCGCGGCGAGGAACCCGACCGACGCGAACGCGAACGCGGCGGCGAACGATCTCGAGTGAAACATCGTGTCTTGCCCTCTGGCTGATGGAATGCCCACGACGTAGCGGATGTGGCGTCCTCGACTGTACGGGCCGCGCGGGCGCTGGCCTAGTGGACCTAAGCCCGGGGACCAAGGTCCCATAGTGCCGATACTTGCCGGGATCTACCGTGGGAAGACGACTCGAGCGATCTCGGCACCCAGCGGAGAAGAGACGATGGAGGCGCAAGCAAGGCACGGGTGCCGACGAGCGATCGGACTGTTCATGGTCGTCGTGGCGCTCGGTCTGGCGTCGTCGGCGTGCGCACGGGTGCAGTCTCATTTCGCGCTGCCGGACCTGGCGATGGGAGACCCCGCGTTCGGTCCGACGATCGAGGCGTATACCGGGACGCGGGTCGTGGGTGGCAATACGGTGGACGTGCTGCTGAACGGCGACGAGATCTTTCCCGCGATCCTCGCCGCCATTCGCTCCGCCGAGAGCACGATCACGTACGCGCAATACTTCTACGAGCAGGGCGAGATGCCGGAGCAGATTGCGGTGGCCTTTGCCGAGCGCTGCCGGGCCGGGGTGCGGGCTCACATTCTGCTCGACGGGTTCGGCTCTCTCCTGATGCCGGCGAAGTACCGGGAGACGATGGCCGACGCCGGTTGTGAGGTCGTCACCTTCCGGCCGCTCAGCCCCTTGGTCTTGCTGAGCCCCTTCGGATTGGGGCGGGAGAACAACCGGAGTCACCGCCGGATCCTGGTCGTGGACGGCCGGGTGGGCTTCACCGGGGGAGTCGGGGTGAGCCCCAAGTGGCTCGGCAACGGGCGGAGGAAGGGGTACTGGCGGCAGACCGACGTCCGTATCGAGGGCCCCGCGGTCGCCTCGCTCCAGGGCGCGTTCGTCGAGAACTGGCTCGAGGCGACCGGCAACGTGCTCGGCGGGAGCGCGTACTTCTCGCGCCCGACCTCGCGTGGGTCGGTGACGGCCCAGGTCGTGCACAGCTCGCCCGCGGAGGGCAGCTTCTCGATGTACACGATGTTCCTGCTCGCCATGTCGTCGGCCCGGCAGTCGATATACATCACGAACCCATACTTCCTGCCCGACGACCGCATGACTCGAGCCCTCACGGAGGCGGCCCGCCGCGGCGTCCGGGTCGTCCTCCTGTTGCCGGGGGCGATCGACAACCGGATCGTCCGGCACGCGAGCCGGGCCGGATTCGGCGAGCTCTTCGAGTCGGGGGTCGAGATCTACGAGTACGAGGCGGGACTGCTGCACGCGAAGACCATGGTGATCGACGGCGCCTGGGCGACGATCGGGAGCACCAACCTCGATACGCGCTCGTTCGCCCTGAACGAGGAGGTGAACCTCGTCGTGTACAGCCACGACGTGGCGGTGCGGCTGGAGCAGGTGTTCGCCGACGATCTCGGGTACGCGCACCGGCTCGACCCCCGGACCTGGCGGAGGCGGGGGGTCGTGGACCGGCTGCTGGAGCTGCTCTCCCTGCCTATCCGGCGGGAGCTCTAGCCGCGCTTGTTCCCGACCACGAGGAGGACGGCGCCGGTCGCGAGCGCCACCGCGCCGAGGATGGGCGGGAGGGGGATCGTCTTCCGCTTGTCGACCGAGGCCTTGATGGGGCCCAGGTCGACGACCTTCTCCCGGGTGGTGTAGGTGATGCCCTGATAGGCCAGGGCGAGAGCGCCCAGGACGATCAGCACGATCCCGACGAGGGTGACCGGCTTCATCGGGCGACCTCTAGGCCCGGCCCGGGACGAGCAAGCGGATGAGCCAGAGCAAGGCCACCGCGCCGACGAACGCCATGAAGAGGCTGACGAAGAAGCCTCCTCCGCCGACGCCCAGGAAGGCCGAGAAGATCCAGCCGCCCAGGAAGGCGCCGACGACCCCGACGAGGATGTCTCCGAGCATGCCGTAGCCGTGGCCGCTGACCACGCGCCCGGCCAGCGCGCCTGCGATCAACCCGATCAAGATGAAGAGCATGAAGTGCATGGGTTCCTCCCGTGTTGGAGCTTCTGACCGTCACGCTAGCAGGGCGCGGGAGACCCGCCTAGTGGACGTTGGTCCCATCACCGGCCAGCCCCCGGATACTGGACTTTGGTCGCATTGGCGCGGAGTCCGCCTGCCTCTACAGTGACGATCGGATGTCGAGCCCGAGTTCTGTCTGCAAGCGCGGGTGCCCGGGCGGAAGAGTGCTGGTGGTCTCTTTGCTCGCTCTCCTCTGCGGGGCGCCGTCGAGTCCGGCCCGCGAGGTGAGGCCGGTCCGGACGGTGGTGCTCCTGTATCCGGAGGTACGGCTGCTGCCGGAGATCCTGGCGGTGGAGGACGCGATCCGCCCGGCCCTCGACCCCGACGGCGCGGTCAGCCTGTACACCGAGTATCTCGACCTCGCCCGGGCGACGGACGCGGAGTACGAGCGCCAGGCGATCGCGCTCCTGCGCGACAAGTACGCGGGCCAGAGAGTGGATCTGATCATGCCGGTGGCATTTCCGGCCCTGCGGTTCTTCTTGAGCCATCGCGCGGCGCTCTTCCCCGGCGTGCCGGCGGTGTTCGCCGCCGCGAGCCTGGATGGGGTCACCGGGCTCGATCTCGGGTCCGACGTCACGGGGGTCCGGCTCCCGTCGGAGTGGGGCGCGACGCTGGAGGCCGCGCTCGCGCTGCAGCCGGGGACGCGGCGGGCGATCGTGGTCAGCGGGACGTCGGCGATCGACCAGAACCTGCAGGCGGCGGCGGCTCACGACCTCGCCCGGTACCGTGACCGCGTCGAGATCACGTATCTGGCCGGCTGGCCGATCGCGCGCCTGCTGGACGAGGTCGCCACGCTGCCGAAGGATACCGTCGTGCTGTTCGTGTCGCTCCTGCGGGATCAGGCGGGACGCCTCTTCACCGATCCGGAGGCCGTGTCGCTCATCACCCGCGCTTCGAGTGTACCGGTGTACGGCTGGTCGGAGACCCATCTGGGACACGGGATCGTGGGCGGGCGCCTCGCCAGCTTCGTGAGCCAGGGCACGCGGGCGGCCGAGCTGGCGATGCGAGTCCTCGGGGGTGAGCGGCCGGGGGCGCTTCCCGTCATCGAAGGGAGCGGCACCGCGTACGTGTTCGACGAGCGGCAGCTCCGGCGCTGGGGTCTCAGCGCGAGCCGGCTCCCGCCCGGGAGCATCGTGCGATACCAGGACGCCTCGCTGTGGGACCTGTACGGATGGAACATCATGGGCGCGGGCGCCCTGGTCGTCGCCCTCGCGCTCCTCAGCACCGGGCTGTTGATCGAGCGCTCGGGGCGGCGCCGGGCGGAGGTATCGCTGGGCGAGCGGTTCCGCTTCGAGACGCTGCTCGCGGAGGAGGCGGCCACCTTCAGCCGCGTGTCCGGCGCCGACGTCGATCACGAGATCGAGCGGGCGCTGCGCCGGATCGCCGACTTCCTCGGGGTGGACTGGAGCACCCTGACCGAGTACTCCGAGGACAGCCGGACCGCGCGGGTCACGCACCGGTGGGTGGCCGAGGGAATGGGTCCGCAACCGGTGGCGGCGCTCGGCCTCGGAGAGACTCCCTGGAGCGTGGAGCAGCTCCGACGAGGAATCACCGTCCGGTTCGTCCGGGTCGAAGAGCTGCCGGAAGTGGAGGCGGCGATGGATCGGCAGACCTACCGCCGGCTGGGCGTCAAGTCGAGGGTCGCGGTCCCGTTGACCATGGAGGGTGTCGTGATCGGAGCTCTTGCCTTCAGCGCGGTGACGGTCGAGCGCGCCTGGCGGGACGAGTTCGTCCAGCGACTGCAGCTGCTCGGCGAGGTGTTCGCCAATACGCTGTCGCGGCGGCGCGCGGAGATGGAAGGGCAACGGCTCCGGGAGGATCTCGCCCACATCGGGCGGGTCTCGACGGTCGGGGAGCTGACCGCATCGCTGGCCCACGAGCTCAATCAGCCGCTCACCGCGATCCTGGCCAATGCCCAGGCGGTGCGGCGCATCCTCGACGCCGGCCAGGCGGATCTGATCGAGGTGCGCGCCATCGTGGACGACATCGTCGATGACGACAAGCGCGCGAGCGACGTGATCGGCCGGCTGCGGGGCCTCCTCAAGAAGGGCGCCCTCGAGCGCTCGAGCCTCGATATGAGCGAGCTGGTGGGTCAGGTGGCCCGGCTCGTCGCCGCCGATGCGGTCCTTCGGGGCGTGGTGATCGAGCTCGAGCTGGCCCGCGACCTCCCGCCGGTGGCCGCCGACCGGGTGCAGCTCCAGCAGGTCGTCATGAACCTGATCCTCAACGGGCTCGACGCGATGCGAGATTCGGCCGTCGGGGGCCGTATTCTGCTGCTTCGAACGGCCCGCGAAGGGGAGGGCAGTGTGGCGGTGACGGTCGAGGATTCCGGAGCCGGAATCGCGAGCACCGAGCTCGGCCAGGTCTTCGACGCGTTCTACACGACGAAGGCCAACGGCCTGGGAATGGGACTGGCCATCGTGAAATCCATCGTGGAGGCGCACGGGGGGCGGGTGGAAGCCCGGAACAACCCGACGGGCGGCGCCACGTTCTCGTTCGCGCTGCCGATCGGCCAGAACGAAGCGTGATGGCGCATCCCCGCCCGGTGGTATTCGTGGTCGACGACGATGCGTCGGTGCGCAAGGGCCTGGCGCGACTGGTGAAGATTGCCGGTTACGAGGTCGAGGCGTTCGCTTCGGTGGGTGAGTTCCTGGCCCGTCCTCCCCACGACGGTGCGGCCGGTCTGCTTCTGGACGTCCGCATGCCCGGGCGGACCTTGCCCGACCTGCAAGAGGCACTCGGGAAGATGGGCTGACCGCTCACGACGATGCCCGGACGCGCGAGCGCATCAGGACGTCGGGGCCGCGGGGTACCTGAGCTCCCCGTGATCGCCCGGGATCACATCAAGGCGACGGGGGAGCCGAGCGACGCTCGGAAGACGAGCGCTCGGCCACCCGGTCGGTTTGGACGGGCGTGGTGATCCGGTCACCGAAGTAGGCGATGTGCCGGTCGATCCGGCGTGGGCGGTCGCCCTTCGGCTCGATGTGCTGCCGGCGTGTCCCGTTTACGCGCGCTTTCTGATCTGAGTGGGTCATGGCCCTCAGAACCTAGACGAACGCCGGCCAGCCCGCCTAGTGGACCTTCGTCCAATGTCGGCCGTCCGGGACGGTCGACCAAGGTCCAATAGGCGGGGCCGGACGCGACCGCTAAGGTGATGAGCCCATGGCCATGAGCACGCCGCGAACCTTTGCTTCGAAGGTGTACGCCGAGCACCCGTTCACCCTGCGCGGCCTCGAGGGAATCTCCGACGCACAGATCCAGGAGCACCTCACGCTGTACGCGGGCTATGTGAAGCAGGTGAACCTGTTGAACGAGGAGCTGGCCGCGATGACGGGCCGGGGCCTGGCCGCGGTCAAGAATCCGGAGTTCACGGATCTGACCCGCCATCTGGGCTTCGAGTACAGCGGGATGCTCCTGCACGAGCACTACTTCGCGAACCTCTGCCCGGGCGCCGAGCCGAAGCCGGCGGATGGGTCGGCGGTGGCCACCGCCCTGGCCGACTCGTTCGGATCGGTCGAGCAGTGGATGGCCGCCTTCCAGGCGATCGGCGCGACGCGAGGAGTCGGCTGGGTGGTCCTCTTTCAGGATCCGGCCACGCGCTGGCTGACGAATCACTGGATCACCCTGCATCACGAAGGGGTGCCGGTCGGGTTCAAGCCGCTCCTGGTGATGGACGTGTGGGAGCACGCCTTCGCACGCGACTACAAGGTCACCGAGCGCGGCAAGTACATCGAGGCCTTCTTCCGGAACGTCGACTGGAAGGTCGTGGAAGAGCGGCTCGATTGAATACGAGGACTCTCGCCTGGCTCGTGGTGCTGCCGGGGCTGGCCGTGCTCCCGGTTCTCGCCGGTCCGCGGGTGCGGGACGTCGCGCCGGTGGCGGCGCTCTCGCCCGCTGCCGCCTCGACGGCCGCAGAGGCCTGGTTGGTCCGAGACTCCATCCATTTCGGGCCCGGAGGCACGCAGATCCGGCCGAGCGACGCGAAGGTGCTCGACGCGCACGCGGCCTCGCTCCGTGGGAACCGGATGCGGCAGCTCCTGATCGAAGGCTATGCCGACGGCGTCGGGGACAGCACGTTCAGCCGGCAGATCGGCGAGCAGCGAGCGAAGTCCGCCAAGGCCTACCTGGTGTCCAAGGGAGCGCCCGCAAATCAGATCGCGGTCTCGTCGGGCGCCGGGAGAGAGCCGGCCTGCGGGGAGAAGACGGCGACGTGTCGGGCCCTGAACCGTCGGGCCACGCTGTCAACGGGGGTGCAGCCATGAACGCAAGGCAGCGGCCGCTCGAGAGCGTACGGGTGCTGCTGGTGGAGGACAAGCCGATGGTCCGGGAGGTCCTCGAGCGGCTGCTTGCCGGATCCGGGGGCCACGTGACCGCGGTCGCGGGCGCGGCCGAGGCGCTCGAAGCCATGCGATGGGCGCGCCCTGATGTCCTCATCTCCGGCATCACCATGCCGGAAGAGGACGGCTGCTGGCTGATCCGGAAGATCCGGATGTTGCCCTCGAATCGGGGCGGATCGATCCCGGCGGTGTGCCTGACCGGGCGCAACGCGCCCGGAGACGAGGCGCGAGTACTGCGGGCGGGATTCCAGCGCTTTCTTGCGAAGCCGGTCGATGCGCGGCGACTGGTGACCATGGTGGCCGACCTGGCCGGCGGGGCGGCAAGACGCTCGAGCGGAGCCACCCCTGGCTCCTGGGCCGGGATCCCTGCCGGGGCCCTCGGGCGGGGGGCCGCGGCAGACGTCCGCCAGCAGAGAGAGGAAGCGAGATGAGCCTGATCGAACCGCTGACAGGCTGATCGGGCCGGAGCGATTCGTCGCCCCGGCCCAACCTCTGTGCCTGATCGTCCCTAGCTGCCGGGGCGGACCAGTACCTCGACTCGACCGTCACGCTGCGAGCAAACCTCCGGTGAATCGCTGCACTTCATCCTCGCCACTCCGAAGCCGCCGGTCTCCATGCGGTCGGTCGATACCCCGGCCTGGATCAGCGCCTCACGAACGTTACTGATCCGCTGCTGGCTCAGGGCCACGTTGTACTGATTGGTCCCGCGCAGGAGATCGGTGGAGCCGTCGATCCCGAGACGGGCGGACGGGTTCTGGTTCATGTAGGTCGCGATGTCCGAGGTCTTGCTCATCTCGGACGGCCGGATCGAGGCCTTGTCGTAGTCGAACATGATGTCCTTGAGCGAGGTCCAGCGCGCCATCGAGGCGGCGGGACCCTGGGAGCCAGTCGTGCCGGTCTGGCCCTGCGAGCCGGTCATGCCGGTGGCACCCTGTGCGCCGGTCTGACCCTGGGCGCCGGTCATGCCGGTCGGACCCTGGACGCCCGCGATGCCCTGCGCGCCGGTCATGCCGGTGGGGCCCTGGACGCCCGCGGGGCCGGCGCAACCGAACGCGAATGCCAGTGCGAGTGCTGCGAGTGAGAATCGGTAGTTCATCTTCGTGCCTCCTGCTGGATGGTGAGCTTCTGCGATTGATCTGTTCATAACCCTAGCAGTCGCCGTCGCCGGCGACCATTGGACAAAGGCCCCACAGGGACGCATCACTCCCCCGAGGTGTGCAGCTCGAGGAGCGAGAGGATGGCCCACGGCTGGCGCGTGTCAAGCAGCCACCTGTCGAAGGACAGCGACGAAGGTCCAATAGCCAATCGCGATAGACGGCAGCTAGACTGGGACACGGAGAAACACCAGCAGTGGCGGGAGGTGATGAGTGATGTCCATGGAGACAGTGTTGATCATCCTGGTAGCGGTATTGCTCCTCGGCGGTGGCGGGTGGGGATATTCTCGCTGGCGCGGTTAGTCACGCTTGCCGTCCCCACCTTTTGACCGGCCCTCGCTCGACAGGGGCCGCCCTCGCTCGACAGGGGCCGGTCGCCTGGGCGCCTCAGGCTGTGCGGGGCGCCGCAGCACGACGGGGTAGGTGGCCGCAAGCTCATCCTTGCCCGAGTAGCGTCCGGATACGCCGGGCCTGAAACGGGGTTCCCGCGATTGCGGTCACGGCCTACCGACCACCGCCGCGAGGAGCTGATCACGGAAGGCTTCGCGGCACTGGTCGAGAGGCCCCGTGATCCGCTTACCCTCTGCAAGGTGATCCGGCGCGCACCCGCAACAAAGTCGGGCGCTCGTCGGCGACGCCAGCCGGCTATCTAGGCGGGCTGGCTTGGATCATGCCCAAGTACTTGGCGCTCCGCATCCCACACCTGGAAGCATTCGACGTGAAACTGCACGCCGATGCCATCGGCGTGCGCTGCATCAGTCACGCTGAGGCCCTCCATCACCATCTGGCTTTTGCTCACTGTCTCGCCACAACCGTCGCAGGTTTCCCCGTTGCCCGGACCGCCCCACATGCGCGGGATGTGGTTGTGCGGGAGACGTCCATCGGCAAGCTTGGCCTGAATCTGCAGCGTGAGGGCGGGCCTATCCATGCTGAACCTCGTGGCGTCCTACAAGATGCGTACTCGCCAGATTCACCGAGGTCTTGGCGCCCGGGGGTGCGCCAACCCGAAAGGCCGGGGTGCAGGCGATGGCAAGTATGCCGCGGTCGCCGCGGACACGGCCATTGGACTTTGGTCCATGGCGACCAGCACGGACGGGACCAGGTCCGTGACATTCCAGTGTGGCCCCCGCTGAATCGACAGGGGACCGTCACGGGCTGCCGCGTTTCCACCGCAGCAGGCGCTTCGTCACGTGGAACAACTCCGCAACAAGTACGCCCGCCGCCGTGGCCGCCAATATGACGATGGCAAGGGAGGAATCAAGCTGCCAGATCAGAAACCGCACCGTGACCGCCTGCGGATTCTGTAGGGCGAAGGTCACCACGAAGAGAAGGACGACGCTGAGGATAACCAGAGACAGCATTGACATTCCTCCACTCAGTCCCTTGCCGACCGTAGCGGATTCACGGCAGACAGCCAAGTTGGCTCGCAACGCAGAAGTGCATGTGTGGTCCGTCAATGAAGCCGCGGCGTCCCGAGATATTGCACGCCCCTATCGCGGTGATGGCACCAACGGCCCCACCCGAGCCCCGGACGAGCTCGGGACGGACTGCACCTGGCACCTGCGAGATCTCGGGGTCATCCACCGGCAGACTCCGCGCGGGTACCCGCAGGCCAATGGAAAGGACGAGTTCTCCCCGCGCGTGATCTTCCGGACCCCTGCCGAGCTCACCCAGAAGCTCCGCAAAAGGAGGTCTGGCACCGATCCAACTGACGGCGCCGAGCGCCATGCTACCCTTCGCGAGAAAGGGAGGTGAAGCATGGCACAGCCAAAGACGGACGACTTCGTCGGGCGTCACCTGATCGTTGACGCCTCTACCTACAACAAGCGTAATCTCACATCGACGGACAACATACTGGGCCTCTTCGAAGCACTGGCCCGCAACCTGGACATGACCCTGGTGCTTCCTCCGATTGTCTGCCGGTATCCGTTCGCGCACGACGAGATGACCGCCTTCTGCGACGAGATCGAAGTCGAGCTCGAAAAGAAGGCCAAGGCCGTCGCCGCGTCCACCAACGCTACGATAGACCTCAGTTTGGCTCCCGTCCAGGTCATGAGGGACTTCCTGCGCCGACGCCAGGCGGAGGAGAGCGGAGTGACCGGCGTGAGCATCTGGGCCGAATCGCATGCCGCCATTCACACCTGGGATGAGGATAACTACTATGCGTTCGACGCCTTCAGCTGCAAGGATTTCCGGCCGCGAGACGCCCTGCGGTTGCTGTTGAGCCACTTCGACATCGAGATCCTCAACTGCGTCAACCTGCTCCGATTCCAGCGCTCGATGCCGAAGGTCTCGAACTTCCAAGTGAACGACAACTGGGAGGTTCTGGTCGATGGGCGCACGATCGGCGAGCTGGACTCGGTCAACGTCGACGAGCTCTGAGTCGACCGAGCAGCTCGCCGAGGGTCGCTTTCTACGTCGCCTGCGTCGGCCCCGGTCAGGCGCGGACAGTCCACCTTGATCAACGCGCTGGTGGGCAAGCGGTGCGAGGCCCACGATCTCGGCGGCCTTATGGCCTCTCCAGGCGCGGATACGACCGATGTTCTTTGCCTCGAGTGGCAGTGGTCGGGCGTCGCCGGCGACCCCAGACTACGGGACCGCGTCACTCCCCCGAGGTTCGCAGCTCGTGGAGCGAGAAGCGACGATCACGGAAGAGAATGCCCAGCATCACCACCGCCGCGACGAGATTGCCGCCGAGGATGGCCCACGGCTGGAGCGTGTCGAGCAGCCACGAGCCGAGGATCATCATGGCCGCGAAGACCGCGACCTCGAAGCAGCAGAAGAGCATGAAGACCCCGAAGAGCATGTGTGGGTGGCGGTCGGCGATGGCGAAGAGGCCGGCAACCGCCAGGCCGAAGGCGATGAAGGCAAGCCCGTGGACCGCGGTGTACTTGAGGACGAGGCCGGGCGTGATCACGAGGAGGGCCGGATCGCGAAGGCCGTCGAAGAGGACCGCGCCGAGCAACGCCGGGGTCCGGAACGGCGTAGCGGTGATGAGATCGAGCACGAAGAACCAGACCGCGACCGCGGCCGCCCCGGCGAGGCCGACGAGGATTCCCTCGAAAAGCACCTTCTGTCGGTTCATGGCTGTCTCCTCGCCGGGGCACCCGGGACCGGGCGGTCTGCCGCCGTCTTGAATCCGCGGCGGGTGCTGTCGAATCGGTTGCGCACGTTGGCGGCGCGACGCAGGATGTCCTGCCGCTCGACCGTCGTGGCGTCCGTGGGCCGGTTGCTCTTCTTGTTCTTCCCGTAGCTGCGCCGGATTCCCATCGGACCCTTCAGCCGGCGGCGCCAGCCGCCAGGCCCGGCCGGGAGCGGGCCGCCGGAGCAGCCAGACCAAGGCCAGCGCGCCCACGAACGGCAGGAAGAGGCTGATGAAGAAGCTTCCGCCGCCGACACCGAGGAATGCGGCGAAGATTCACGACGAAGAGCATGAAATGACGTTAGCAGCCGGCGGGAGCGTCTCCCAGTGGACGTTGGTCCCATCTCCTGGCCCGGGCGGGCATTCGACCAAGGTCCAATAGGCGGGGCACCGGACGACAACTAGAGTGATTACACATGAAGCCCTCCCGCCGGGCCGTGCTCCCTCTGCTGGTCCTGGTCGCGCTCGCGACCGGCCCGCAAGGGGCCGGCGCCCAGCCGAGGACGGCCACCGACCAGGCCGGGCCGCTCGAGCTCGTGCGAGGGTCCGTCTCCCGCGTGCTCGCGATCGTCCAGGCCCCACGCGTGGTCGCGAGGGGTGACGCTCAGCGGACCGCGGAGATCCGTCGAGTCGCCCAGGGGTTGTTCGACTTCGACGAGATGGCTCGCCTCACGCTGGCGCAGCACTGGAAGGCTCGATCGGCCCCGGAGCGAGAGGAGTTCGTCGTCCTCTTCACCGACCTGCTGGAGCGCTCGTACCTGACGACCATCGAGAACTATTCCGGAGAGACCATCAGCTTCGTGGGAGAGTCGATCGGCGATCAGTACGCGCAGGTGCGATCCCGCATCACGACCAACCGGCTCATGGAGTTCCCGATCGACTACCGTCTGCGCATGCGCGACGGGCGCTGGGCGGTGTACGACGTGGTGCTGGACGGGGTGAGCCTGGTCTCGAACTACCGGAGCCAGTTCAACACGATCATCCGGACGTCGTCGTTCACCGACCTCATGACCAGGCTGAGGACCCGGCAGATCGAGACGCACGCCATCCCCCGGACCGGCCGGGGCGCGCGCCAGGGTACCGATCGGGAGAGAGGGCTTGCCGGAGTCGGGGCGGTCTACGAGCTCTACAAGAAGTGAGGGGGACGGCTATGCCGATGCCCGCTGCGAGAAGAGACGGCGCTTGAGGTAGTCGACGCCCTTCTTGCCGACGAGGGCCGATCCGGCGAGGAAGATTCCCCAGCTGATCGCCGCCAGCGCGAGCCCGACTCCCCCCTTCTGCCAGAGCGAGATCGGCAGGAGGTGCACCAGCGGATAGGCGGGGTAGATGCCGAAGCTCAGCAGGATCAAGCTGGTCCCCACCCAGAACGCCACTCGGCCCGGCGGCGCGACCGTCACGGCGTCCGGCGACCGGCTCGTCTTCTCGTTCTCCCCGCAGCGGCGCCGGATGACCTGCATGGGTCCAGTCTAGGCATCGCGTCGCTAAGGGCTATGGGACCTTGGTCCACCGCCGCCGCGGGGGGCCTGCGCTTGACAGGGCACGGGCCGATTTAGTACTACTTAAGCCAAGTTCATCCTGACGCAATCATCCATGAAGACGCTCTTGGCCCTCCGGATCAACGGTGAAGAGCGCGACGTCCTCGCGGCGGCGCACAAGACCCTGCTCGAGGTCCTGCGGGAGGAGCTGAACCTCACCGGGACCAAGCACGGGTGCGAGCTGGGCGAGTGCGGCACCTGCACGGTGCTGGTGGACGGCGCCCCGGTGCTCTCCTGCCTGGCGCTGCCGGTCGAGTGCCAGGGGCGCGAGATCAAGACCGTGGAAGGCATGGCCACCGGGGGCGATCTGCACCCGCTCCAGCAGGCGTTCGCGGAGCTGGGAGCCGCCCAGTGCGGGTACTGCACGCCCGGCATTCTCCTGACCGCGGAGGCACTGCTGGAGGAGAAGCCGGTTCCGACCCGCGACGAGATCAGGCACGCCCTCGCCGGCAATCTCTGCCGCTGCACCGGGTACACCAAGATCCTCGACGCCGTCGAGCTCGCCGCCCTCCGGATGCGGAGGCGGTTGCTTGGCGAGGTACACCCGAAGGCGAGCCGAGCGGATTCAGAGGTGGACCAGCGATGAAGAAAGACGTCTTTTCGATAGTCGGCCAGTCGCTGCCCAAGATCGACGCGTGGGCCAAGGTGGTGGGCGAGACCAAGTTCGCCGACGACCTGCTGATGTCGCGCATGGCCCACGGCAAGCTGCTCCGCAGTCCGCATCCCCACGCGCTGATCAAGCGCATCGACACCACGCGGGCCCGGGCCCTGCCCGGCGTCTACGCGGTGATCACCGGCCAGGACCTCCCGCGGGTGAAGTTCGGCATCCTGCCCGTCTCCCAGGACGAGGAAGCCCTGTGCACGGACAAGGTCCGGATGGTCGGCGATCCGATCGCGGCGGTGGCCGCGGTCGACGAGGAGACCGCGGAGCGGGGCACGCGCCTGATCGACGTGGAGTACGAGCCGCTGCGGCCTCTCATGTCGATCGAGGAGTCGCTGGGTCATCCGGAGGTGCGCATCCACGAGTACGGCGACCGCCCCAACGTGCACAAGGCGGTGGCGCTCCAGTTCGGCGACGTGGAGGCCGCCTTCGCCCATGCCCACCTGGTGCGTGAAGATGTGTTCTTCTTCGAGGGCAACACGCACCTGCCGATGGAGCAGCACTCCGCGGTCGCCCAGTGGGGCCCGGACGGCAAGCTGACGCTCTGGTCCTCCACCCAGACGCCCCACTACGTGCACCGCCTCCTGTCCAAGATCCTCGACATGCCGCAGGCCCACATCCGGGTGGTGGCCGCGCCGGTGGGCGGCGGCTTCGGCGGCAAGCTCGATCCGTTCGCCCACGAGATCGCGGCGTGCAAGCTCTCGCAGGTGTGCGGTCGGCCGGTGAAGATCACGCTCAATCGTGAAGAGGTTTTCTACACCCATCGGGGCCGCCATCCGGTGTTGATGTGGATCAAGACCGGGTTCACCCGAGACGGCGCCATCACCGGCATGCACTTCCGCTCCTGGCTCGACGGCGGGGCGTACGGCTCCTACGGGGTCGCCTCCACCTTCTATACGGGTGCGCTCCAGACCGTGACCTACAAGATCCCGGTCTACAAGTTCGAGGGCGCGCGGGTGTTCACCAACAAGCCGCCGTGCGGGCCCAAGCGCGGGCACGGCACGCCCCAGCCTCGCTTCGCCATGGAGTGCCAGATCGACAAGGCGGCCGAGCAGCTCGGTCTCGATCCGGCCGACATGCGCCGCCGTAACCTCGCCGAGCCGTTCGTGAAGACGGCCAACCACCTGACCGTGACCACCATCGGGCTGGGCGAGTGCATCGACCGCGTGGTCGAGGCCTCCGGCTGGCGCGAGAAGCGCGAGAGCCTGCCCCCGGGCAAGGGCATCGGCATCGCGTGCTCCTCCTACCTCACCGGCGCGGGCACCGCGATCTACTGGAACGACATGCCGCACTCGGGCGTGGTGGTGCGCGCCGATCGCAGCGGGCTGGTGGCGGTGCTCTGTGGGGCGACCGATATCGGGCAGGGCTCGGACTCGATCCTGGCCTACCTGGTGGCCGAGGTGCTCGGCATCGATCCCAAGGACATCCGCGTGCACCCCGCCGACACGGACCTGACCCCGGTGGACCTCGGCTCGTACTCCTCCCGCGTGACCCTGATGGCGGGCAACGCCGCGATCCAGGCCGCCGAGCGGCTGCGCGCGCGCATCTTCGAGGCGGTGGCCCGCAAGCTCGAGACCACGCCGGACCGGCTCTCCGCGGCGGAGCGCCGCGTGTTCGTGGCCGACGATCCGGAGCGCGGAGTCGACTTCGCGCAGGCGGTGGTGCTGGCCGAGAGCGTGTTCGGGGTGCTGGCCTTCCCCGGCTCCTACGCGCCCCCGAAGCGCGCCGGCAAGTACAAGGGCGGCGGCGTGGGCCCGTCGCCCTGCTACTCCTACTCGGCCTGCGTGGTCGAGGTGAGCGTGGACCGCGAGACCGGGGGGGTCACGCCCACCGAGGTGTGGATCGCCCACGACGTGGGGCGCGCGCTCAACCCGCTGCTGGTGGAGGGCCAGGTGGAGGGCTCCATCTACATGGGCCTCGGGGAGGTGCTCATGGAGGAGCAGATCTTCCGCAAGGGCGTGCACAAGATCCCCTCGCTGCTCGACTACAAGAGCCCGACCACGCTCGAGACGCCGGAGATCCACACGATCCTGGTGGAGGGCGCCGATCCCGAGGGGCCGTTCGGGGCCAAGGAGGCGGGGCAGGGGCCCCTGTTGCCAGTCATCCCCGCGGTGGCGAATGCGGTGTACGATGCCGTGGGCGTCCGCATCGACGAGACTCCGATCACGGCCGAGAAGGTGGTTAAGGCGATGGAGGGCAAGCGGCAGGGCAAGCCGGGGCGCCTCGGCCCCGAGCGGCTGCCGGTGTTCACCTTCCCCGAGCCGAAGGTCGTGGAGTCCGCCTTCGGGCTGCCCGCCGAGGACGTGTCCGTGAGGCCGTTCGCGTCATGATGCGCCTGCCGCCCTTCCGGTACCTGGCGCCGGTGTCGGTGACCGACGCGGTGAAGCTGATGGCCGACCACGGGCCGGAGGCCATGCTCGTCGCGGGCGGGACCGATCTCTACCCGAACATGAAGCGCGGGCAGTTCGAGCCCTCGGTGCTGGTGGGCCTCCGCGGGGTGCGCGACCTCGCCGGGGTGCGCACGTCCGCATCCGGTGGGCTCGCCATCGGCGCCGGCACCACGCTGACCGCGGTGTCGCGTCACGCGCAGGTGCGCGGCCGCTACGACGCGCTCGCCACCGCGGCGGGAGTCGTCTCGACGCCGCAGCTCCGCAACATGGGCACGCTCGGCGGCAACGTGTGCGTCGACACGCGCTGCAACTACTACAACCAGTCCTACCAGTGGCGGAAGGCGGTCAATTTCTGCATGAAGAAGGACGGCGAGATCTGCCTCGTCGCGCCGGGCAGTTCGCGCTGCTGGGCGGTCTCGTCCTCCGACACCGCGCCCGTCCTCTGGAGCCTCGGGGCGAGCGTGCGTCTGGCCGGTCCGGGCGGCGAGCGCACGATCCCGATCTCGGCCCTCTACCGCGACGACGGCATCCAGTACCTGGCCAAGCAGCCGGGCGACATCGTCACCGAGATCGTGCTGCCGCCCGCCGACGGGCTGCGGTCGGTGTACCTGAAGCTCAGGCGGCGCGGCTCGTTCGACTTTCCGGTCCTGGGCGTGGCGGCGGCGGTGCGGATGGACGGCGAGACGGTGCGCGCGGCGCGCATCGTGCTGGGCGCGGTGGCCTCGCTGCCGCGCGAGGCCGGCGCGGCGTCCGCCCTGCTGGTGGGCCAGCGCCTGACCCCGGAGCTGATCGAGCGCGCCGCGGAGGCGGCGTACCGGCCCGCGAAGCCGCTCGACAACACCGACTTCGGCCATCCCTACCGCAAGAAGATGACCCGCGTGTTCGTGGCGCGAGCCCTGCGGCGGCTGGCCGGCCTGCCGGAGGTCGCGGAGGCGTGACCGCCCTTGGCCAGCGGATCCGGGCCTTCCGGGCCGAGCGCGCGCTGCAGCAGCGCCAGCTGGCCGAGAAGGCCGGTCTCAGCCCGAGCATGCTCTCGCAGATCGAGTCCGGGAGGCTCACGCCGTCGCTGCCGACCCTGGGCAAGCTGGCCGCGGCCCTCGGCGTCTCGATCGGCTCGCTCTTCGAGCCGGCGCCCACCGGGCGCCTGCACGTGAGCCGCAAGACGGACTACCCGGTGGTGTCCTTCGACGGCTCGTCGGAGAAGTGGCACGTGTTGGGGGCGGGGCTCTTCCAGGGTAAGAGCCGAGCGGTGGTGTCGACGCTCGGGCCTCGCTCGCGGGGCGTGAAGACCGACAAGGTGGTCATCGAGCCCGGCCAGATGAAGCTCTTCTACGTGATCGAGGGCAAGGTGGCGCTCCAGTACAACGGCGAGCGGCACGTGCTGGAGGCGGGCGACAGCGCCTACCTCGACGGCGGCACCGCGCACGGGTGGGAAAACGTCGGACTCAAGGCCGCCAAGGCCCTCTGGGTGATTCTGGGATGAAAGATGGCTGGTCACGCCGGGTCGACGCGACCGAGATGGCCCACGGTCAACATGCCCTGGGCATGTTGAGGATGAAGATGAAGATGAAGAGAGGCCAATGAGCGATCAGATCGTGGTGGACTTCCGGACGGAGCCGGCGCGCTACAAGCACTGGAAGCTCGCCTTCGACGGGCCGGTGGCCACGCTCGCGATGGACGTGCGGGAGGATGGCGGCCTCGTGCCCGGCTACGAGCTCAAGCTCAACTCCTACGACCTGGGTGTCGACATCGAGCTCTACGACGCGATCCAGCGTCTGCGCTTCGAGCATCCCGAGGTGGGGGCGGTCGTGCTCACCTCGGGCAAGGAGCGGGTCTTCTGCGCGGGGGCCAACATCCGTATGCTGAGCCAGTCCTCCCACGGGTGGAAGGTGAACTTCTGCAAGTTCACCAACGAGACCCGGAGCGCCATCGAGGACGCGAGCGCCCACTCCCGGCAGGCGTGGCTGGCCTCGGTGAACGGCCCGTGCGCGGGCGGCGGCTACGAGCTGGCCCTGGCCACCGAGCGCATCATCATGGCCGACGACGGCTCGACCACGGTGGCGCTGCCCGAGGTGCCGCTGCTCGCGGTGCTGCCCGGGACCGGCGGGCTCACCCGCCTGGTCGACAAGCGCCGCGTGCGCCGCGATCGGGCCGACTTCTTCTGCACGCTCGAGGAGGGCATCAAGGGCCAGCGGGCGGTGGAGTGGCGGCTGGTCGACGAGGTGGTGCCGCGCTCGCGCCTGGCCGAGGCCACCCGGCAGCGGGCCGCGGAGGCGGCCGCGCGCACCGATCGGCCCGCGGGCGCCCGCGGCATCGCGCTCGACCGGCTGGAGCGGCGGATCGAGGGCGACCGGGTCGCCTACGCCCACGTCACCTGCGCGATCGACCGGGGCCGGGGCGTGGCCGAGATCACGGTGGCGGCGCCGACCGCGGCTCCGCCCGCGGATGCGGCGGGCATCCACGCGGCGGGCGTGCGCTTCTGGCCGCTCGCGATCGCGCGTGAGCTCGACGACCTGATCCTCCACCTGCGGACCAACGAGGCCGAGATCGGGCTCTGGGTATTCCGGACCACCGGCGCGGCCGACCTGGTCGAGGCGCACGACCGCGCCCTGCTGGAGCACGAGGGCGACTGGCTGGTGCGCGAGATCCTCCTCTACCTCAAGCGCACGCTCAAGCGGCTCGACGTCTCCTCGCGGTCGATCTTCGCCCTGATCGAGCCCGGCTCCTGCTTCGCCGGCACGCTGCTCGAGCTGGCCCTCGCCGCGGACCGGGTGTTCATGCTCGACGGTGAGCGGGAAGGCGACGACCGCCCGGCGCCCACCGTGCGCCTCACCGGCACCAACTTCGGCGCCTACCCCACCGTGACCGGTCTCACCCGACTCGGCAGCCGCTTCCTCGACGAGCCGGGCCGGGTCGACGATCTGAAGGGGCGCGTGGGCGAGGATCTCGACGCGGCGGCCGCCGCGGAGGCGGGCCTGGTGACGTTCACTCCCGACGACATCGACTGGGAGGACGAGGTGCGGATCGCGATCGAGGAGCGCGCCGCGTTCTCTCCGGACGCGCTCACCGGCATGGAGGCCTCGCTGCGCTTCGGAGGGCCGGAGACGCTCGAGAGCAAGATCTTTGCGCGCCTCTCCGCGTGGCAGAACTGGATCTTCCAGCGGCCCAATGCGGTCGGGCCCGAGGGTGCGCTCAAGCGGTACGGCACCGGCGAGCGCGGCGACTTCGACCGCAGGAGAGTGTGATGGCGGGAATCGACTACATCGAGCGGATCCCCAACAACGTGAGCCTCGCCGAGAACCGCCGGCTGCTGCGCGCCCTCGAGGACTGGCAGCCCAAGTTCCTCGAGTGGTGGCGCGACATGGGACCCGACGGCTTCCAGGCCAAGGACGTCTACCTGCGCACCGCCACCAGCGTGGACGCCAAGGGGTGGGCCCAGTTCGGCTACACCCGGATGCCCGACTATCGCTGGGGCATCTTCCTCGCCGAGCCCGAGCCCGGCCGCCAGATCAACTTCGGCGAGCACCAGGGCCAGCCCGTCTGGCAGGAGGTGCCCGGCGAGTACCGCGGGACTCTCAGACGGCTGATCGTGACGCAGGGAGACACCGAGCCCGCGTCGGTCGAGCAGCAGCGGCACCTCGGGCGCACCTGTCCCTCGCTCTACGACCTGCGGAACCTGTTCCAGGTGAACGTGGAGGAGGGGCGGCACCTGTGGGCGATGGTGTACCTGCTCGACGCCCACTTCGGCCGCGACGGGCGCGAGGAGTCGGAGGCCCTCCTGCAGCGGCGCTCGGGCGACCACGACAAGCCGCGCATCCTGGGCGCCTTCAACGAGCGCACCCCGGACTGGCTCTCGTTCTTCATGTTCTGCTTCTTCACCGACCGGGACGGCAAGTACCAGCTCGCGAGCCTCGCGGAGAGCGGCTTCGACCCGCTCTCGCGCACCTGCCGCTTCATGCTCACCGAGGAGGCCCACCACATGTTCGTGGGCGAGAGCGGGGTGGGGCGGATCGTGCAGCGGGCCTGCGAGATCATGCGCGAGCACAAGACCGACGACGTGCGACGGTACGGGGGCGTGGACCTGCCGACGATCCAGAAGTACATCAACTTCCACTGCTCGGTCTCGCTCGACCTCTTCGGCTCCGAGGTCTCCACCAACGCGGCCAACTTCTACACCATGGGGCTCAAGGGTCGCTTCGAGGAGACCAAGAGGAAGGACGACCACCGCCTGAAGGACGGCACCTATCCGGTGGTCACGGTGACCGGGGACCAGATCGTCACCCGGGACGAGCCCGCGCTGGTCTCCCTCAACGAGCGGCTCCGCGACGACTACGTGGCCGACTGCCAGCGGGGCGTGAACCGCTGGAACGAGATCATCAAGAGCCACGGGATCGACTTCACCCTGAAGCTGCCCCACCGCGGCTTTCGCCGCGCCATCGGCGCGTTCGCGGAGGTCAAGGTCTCGCCGGACGGCCGGATCATCAGCGAGGCGGAGTGGGACGCCCGCCACCGCGACTGGCTGCCCACCGAGGAGGACGAGGCCTACGTGGCGAGCCTGATGCAAGGTGTGACCGAACGCGGGAAGGTCGCGGGCTGGATCGCTCCGCCCGCGCGCGGCATCAACAGCCAGCCGACGGACTTCGAGTACGTGCGTCTCGGCTGAGCGGAGCCTCGCGTGAGAGCGGTCACCTCGAAGACGCTGGGACCGACGTTCGGGATGTACTCCCACGGCATGATCGCGCCGGGCGGTGAGCTGGTGGTGGTGGCGGGGCAGGTCGCGGCAGACCGGGCGGGCAAGCTGGTGGGGCCCGGCGACGTGGTGGCCCAGACCCGGCAGGCCTTCGAGAACGTCCGCGCGGTGCTGGAAGCCGCGGGCTCCGGCATGCAGCAGATCGTCCGCTTCCAGACCTTCCTCACCCACGCCACCGACATCGAGGGCTTCATGCAGGCGCGGAAGCAGCTGTTCCCTGGCTACTTCCCCGACGGGGTCTACCCGCCCAACACCATCCTGGTGGTCTCGCGCCTGGTGCTGCCCGAGCTGCTGGTCGAGATCGAGGCGATGGCGGTGAAGCCGGCCGCGGCGCCGGCCGGGCGCACCGCCCCCGCGGCCAGCCGCCGAGCGGCGGCGCCCGCCGCGCCCCGCGCCAAGGCGGCGCCCGCGCGGTCGCGCAAGGGCCGCGCTCCCGCGGGGCGGAGGCGCGCGTGAGCCCGGTGCCGGCGCGCTTCAACGCGGCCAGCTTCTTCATCGACCGCCACGTGACGGAGGGGCGAAGCGAGAAGGTCGCCTTCTTCCACGAGGGCGGCGCGCTCACCTACGGAGCCCTGCAGGAGCTGGTCAACCGCGCGGGCAACGCGCTGCTCGACATGGGCGTGCGCCCGGAGCAGCGCGTGCTCTGCCTGCTGCTCGACTCGCCGGAGTTCCTCGCCACGTTCTGGGGAGCGATCAAGATCGGGGCGATCCCGATCCCGGTCAACACCATGATGCGCGGGGACGACTACCGCTACTTCCTCGACGACAGCCGCGCTCCGGTGGCGGTGATCTCCGAGCCGCTGCTCGCGGAGGCGGGCCCGGTGCTGCCCGGCGCGCGCCACCTGCGGCACGTGGTGGTGGCCGGCCGCCCCTCCGGGACCCAGATCGCCTTCGACGACTGGGTGGCCAAGGCGAGCGCCCGGCTCGAGGCCTTCGACGCCTCGAAGGACGATCCCGCGTTCTGGCTCTACTCCTCGGGCTCCACCGGCCGCCCGAAGGGCGCGGTGCACCTGCAGCACGACATGGTGGTGTGCGGCGAGACCTACGCGCGCCAGGTGCTCGACATGACCGAGGCCGACCGCACCGTCTCGGCGGCCAAGCTCTTCTTCGCCTACGGCATGGGCAACAACATGTACTTCCCGCTGCACGTGGGCGGGCAGGGGGTGCTGTTCCCGCACCGGCCCACCCCGGACGCGATGTTCGACCTGATCCACCGCCACCGGCCCACCCTCTTCTTCGGAGTGCCGACCCTCTACGCGGCGATGCTGCAGGTGAAGGACGCGTCCGACCGCTACGACCTCTCGTGCCTGCGCCTCTGCGTCTCCGCGGGCGAGGCCCTGCCGGAGGAGCTCTACCGGCGCTGGCAGGAGCGCTTCGGGGTCGAGATCCTGGACGGTATCGGGACCACCGAGATCCTGCACATCTTCCTCTCCAACCGGCCGGGCCGCGCGCGCCCCGGCTCGACGGGGCAGGTGGTGCCGGGCTACGAGGCGCTGGTGGTGGACGAGGAGGGTCGCCGCGTGCCCGCGGGCGAGATCGGCAACCTGCGGGTGAAGGGCGACTCCACCATGGCCTTCTACTGGAACCAGCACGAGAAGACCAAGGACACGCTGCTCGGCCACTGGATCCAGACCGGCGACAAGTACTACGAGGACGCCGACGGCTACTTCTGGTACTGCGGGCGCGGCGACGACATGCTGAAGGTGGGCGGCATCTGGGTGTCGCCGATCGAGGTGGAGAACACGCTGATGGGGCATCCCGCGGTGCTGGAGACCGCGGTGGTGGGGCACGCCGACACCGACGAGCTGGTCAAGCCCAAGGCCTTCGTGGTGCTCAAGGAAGGGCAGCGTGGCTCCCCTGCGCTGGAGGCGGAGCTCAAGACCTTCGTGAAGGACAAGATCGCGCCTTACAAGTACCCCCGCTGGCTCGAGTTCGTCTCCGAGCTGCCGAAGACCGCCACCGGCAAGATCCAGCGCTTCAAGCTAAGGCAGTAGGCGGCTCGCCCAGCACCTGGCGGACCGTGTCGCTCAGCCGCTGGATCGTGAACGGCTTGCCGATGAACGACCGCCCCGGCGCGGCCGGCTGTGCGGAGGCGTACGCCGACATCAGGAGGATCCGGGTATCCGGGCTCTCCTCGCTCACCCGCTCGGCCAGCTCGTCGCCCCGCATGTGGGGCATGACCACGTCGGTGAGCAGCAGGTGAACCGTCTGCTCGCGCGCGAGCCGCAGCGCGTCCTGCGGGTCCTCGGTATCGAGCACGGTGTACCCCTCCGGCTCGAGCATGTCCCGCACCACGAATCGCACCACTTCCTCGTCGTCCACCACCAGGATCGTCGCCGCCACGGGGCATCCTCCCACCTCGAGTCTACGGGATGACCCCGCTCGAGACGGCCGATCCAGATACGCTCCGCCGCCACCAGTGGGCGCGTCTCGAGGCGCTGATCGACGCGGCGCTGCCCGGCAACCGCTTCCTCGCCGCCCGCTGGGCCCGGAGCGGGCTCGCGGGCGCGCGCGATCTGCGGCACTGGGACGATTTCCGCCGGCTGCCCCTCACGCG
>Ga0157373_10000692_pt1 | contig 26430 bp, 24 predicted proteins | sample C65metaG_FD_113460 | JGI IMG/M metagenome (GOLD analysis project Ga0157373, IMG submission 113460) | Corn rhizosphere microbial communities from Kellogg Biological Station, Michigan, USA - C6-5 metaG | ecosystem: Host-associated > Plants > Roots > Rhizosphere > Soil | place: USA: Michigan... | reverse complement strand
AACAGCAGAAATCCTGTTGAACCGTGCTTTTTCTGATTCGCCAATTTTTGAAACAATATCTTTCACACAATCGAGACATTCTTCTTCTGTTTTAAATTTATAATCTGCGATGCCGCTGATCTCAGTATGAGTTGCGGCTCCGCCAAGAGTTTCATTATCTGTGTTCTCTCCTATTGCTGCTTTTACTAAATAAGGACCTGCCAAAAAAATAGAACCATGACCTTCCACCATAATTGTTTCATCACTCATTATGGGAAGATATGCGCCACCGGCAACACAAGGACCCATTACCACTGCGATTTGTGTAATGCCCATCGCTGTCATCTTTGCATTGTTTCTGAATATTCTTCCGAAATGTTCTTTGTCAGGAAATATTTCATCCTGCATAGGAAGAAAAACTCCTGCACTATCAACAAGATAAATAACCGGCAAATTATTTTCCATCGCAATTTCCTGCATTCTCAAATTCTTCTTTCCTGTTATTGGAAACCACGCTCCTGCTTTTACAGTTTGATCGTTTGCTACAATCACACATTGCTTGCCGCTAACATACCCGATTCCTGCAACCGTGCCGCCAGCCGGACATCCGCCAAATTCTTCATACATTTCATAACCTGCAAAAGCGCCAATTTCAATAAAACTTTTTTCTTTATCTAGAAGATATTGGATACGTTCCCTTGCTGTTAATTTGCTCCTTTCCTTTTGTTTCTGAATTGCTTTTTTGCCTCCGCCTTCTTCTATTTTTTCCAATAAATTTTTTATACGACTCCATGCGGTTTTGTTGGCGTCTTCATTTTTATTCATCTCTATATTCATGTGTTTCTTATTCTTGTCAAATCTAAAACTTTAATTGCTTTAAATTGGAACTTCATTTGCTTTACGATCGCATAACTATTTACGATTGTCAAAAAAATTATTAGTCATTGCTCTTTCTCTGTTACTGGTTGCAGCAGCTGGTTACTTTATCTGGGAAAAATATAAATACAAAATCATTAAAAGCACCGTAGAATCTACAGTTTCGCAGCAGACAGATAGCCTTTATTCGATTAAATACGACTCGTTGAATTTTGATCAGGAAAAGGGATATGCTTTTTTAAAAAACGTTAGAATAACCGCAGACACCGACCGTTTAAAAAGAATGGCTGTGGAAAATTTGCCCGATATTATATTAAATGCGACAATCCAATCTGTTACAGTTACCGGAGTAAAAACCGCAGAAGCGTTACATGGAAACAAGATTGAAGGCGACTCAGTCGTCATTGATGATCCAAGAATTACTTTGTATTCCTTAAAACCACTGCAACGGAACACCATACTTCAAAACGAAGCAAAGTCTCTTTATCAACAGATTTTAGGCAAATTGGACTTTATAAAAGTTGGCTTTGTTTTTATCAACAACGTTAATGTAAACAGCTTTAATTTTTATTCCAAAGAAAAAAACTTTGATTTTATCAATGGAAAAATATTGCTTGAGGATGTGCTAATTGATAGTGCTCATAATCTTGATACCAACAGAATTTTGTTTTGTAAACAAGCTGCTTTTACCGTTGATTCATTTTTTTCGTATAACCATAACCGTAGAGAACTAACTGTGAAGAAGGTTCATTTTATGGGAAAACAAAAACAGCTTTTGTTTGATCAGATTTCTGTTAACCGGTTTGCTAATGATCGTTCAGAAGGGATTCGTCTCATAGACGCACATAAATTAACACTCAATGGTGTCAACACAAATGAAATCGTAAAAAATAAAAATCTGGTTATTGATACGATCTTATGTAATGATATCACTCTTTATGAATTGCCTGTTGAAAACCTGAAGATTTCAACTGCTAAAATCAGTAAATCAGCTGATAGCACGGGTTTCATGAATGTGTATGGTGTTTATATGAAACATTTAGACTTTCCAAAGGTGACGTTTGTGCCTTTTGCAAAAAGCAATTACACGTTAGGCAACATTGCAATAAAAGTGAACGATGTAAAAGCGAATCAGCTCGTTGATCTGCAAATGCATCCAATGAACTTTACGAAAGAAGCAGAAGTTACACTCGCCAGTTTTTCGACTTCATCAAAAGATAAATCTTATTATTTTTATTTTAAGAACATGTCGTTGAATTCTTTGACAAAAGAACTAAAAATAGGTTCATTCAATGTGAATCCATTTGGATCGGAAAAAATTTTCGCGAATAAATTTCGTTTTCAGCGTGATAGATTTGACATCACTTTTACAGGAATTTCTTTAAAGAACATCAACATGAACAGCTTGCTGGATAAGCAACTGATCGCGTCTGATCTTTTGATCAGCAATGCAAATGCAAAGATCTATCGCGATCTTCATAAGCCGCTGGAGAAAAAAAGCAGGGTTGGAAATTATCTTTCTCAATTATTAAAAAAAATAGATCAACCACTGAATATTTCGAACGCTACAATTTCAAATGCTTTCATTCAATACAGAGAAAATGAGTTTGTAAGTGATAGTATTGGCGTTGTTACTTTTTTAAATTCAAGATTAAATATTTCAAATATTACCAATATTCCTTCTGCCATTCAGAAAAACAATGAACTCAATATTTCTTTTGATACAAAAGTATTAAGTGAAATTCCTTTGACCGGCAACTTTAAATTTATTATGAACAGCAATGATGGCGATTTTGTTGTAAATGGGCACGCTGAAGGCTTTGATGCATTACTGCTGAATAAAATTTCTATTCCAATGACATTAATAAAAATTAATTCCGGAAAAATTAATTCAATAGATTTTCATTTTAATGGAAATAATACAAGTGCGGCTGGAGGATTTATAATGAAATATAATGACCTGAAACTGGATGTTTTAAAGCGTGATAAAAATACCAACAAAGTGAAGAAAAGGCACTTTATGAGTTTGGCCGCAAATTTCCTGGTTCAAAATAATAATCCCGGTTCTTCCGGACTCCGAAAAGTAAATGCAAAATATGAACGCAACATTTACAAGTCATTTTTCAATCTTGTCTGGAAAACGATTTTTGCAGGAATGAAGGAAACTGTAGGAATTCCCTAAAAATAAAAATGAATATTTATTTGTTTACTGGAAGATGTTTTCGCTTAATCAATTATTGATCAACAAAGAGAATAAAAAAATCCTGTTTTGAAACAGGATTTTTTAAAGATTTTTTTAAAATTCCTATTTAGGGACAACAGTACAATAAACTACTACATCATTGAAGTCATTGTCGCATGCCGGATTGGTTCTATCGGTATCTTCGAAACCAATTAGAATTTTATTTTCAGGAGCATAATTAATTAATACCGCATGCTTTTTCAGGTTTGGATCAACTTCGGGATTTAAAGCATCATTTGTACAAAAATGAACAGCATCGTTGTTAAGTGTATGATTAGTGGTGTCCCATGCATTTTGCATCAATACAAAACCAAGAGACGTGCCAACATCAAAAGTTCCTAAGCTCACTTTATCTCCTGGTTTTAAACCAGTAAGGTGACCAGCATTTGGAAAAACATAAGTAATTTTTTTTACGTCTTGAGCGCTTGCTGGAGGTTGACCAGTTGTGTAGGTATAGAAAGCAAGCGAATTAGAATTTAGACTATTTGTGGAAACAAAAGTTATAAATACTTCAGATTTGCTGGAAATCGTAACGTCACCAATGGCTGAATTAGTAAATAAATCCGGCCGTCTTTTCACCAAATTTACTCTATCAGGAAGAGTAGTATCAATGAAAGTAATTAATGCGGGGGAAATGGTATCCTTTAATAAGACGTCAGGTGTACCAGTTGTTGGATTGTAACTTGATAAATTTTCATAAGTTGTCGAAGTAAAATGTACCGGCTTGGTTACCGGATCTTTTTTGCAGGCTGCAAACAAAAAAAGTGGTACGAATAGAAGTAAGTAATTTCTTGATTTCATGATCGTTAATTTACAAAGTAGATAATAGTATAATGAGGAATTAATTTTGCAAAGACAAAAAGTTTGCCATAAAGTGGTTGCTAGCTATTATTGGTAAAATTCTCATAAGCAATTCTTTAAAAATTCAGGGACTTGATTGAAGAATATCTCTCCCTCAGCTTCTTTTTTTCTAAATCTGCTGAAAAATAAACCTTTTCTAAAGCCGAAATTAATTCCCTTTTCTGAAGATTCAAAATGCAGAATAAAAAAGGCTTTCAAAAATGAAAGCCGAAAGGATTTGTGACCCCGTCAGGATTCAAACCTGAAACCTTTTGATCCGTAGTCAAATGCTCTATTCAATTGAGCTACGGGGCCTGTAATTAAAAATCCTTCTTCTAATTATTTAAAAGAGGCGCAAAAATAATAAATTATTTCTCAACTCCATTTCTTCTTTTACAATTATTTGCAGTTTTATTTGTTTGAAAATCAATTTTAAATTCTGCAATAAAAAATTCCCTTATTCGTTAATTATATCGCGAAAGCCAAAAAATTCTAATCCAATAATAAAACTATGAGAATTTCGAAAAAAGGACTGCTTATTGCCGGTATTGTTTTTCTTGCCTCGATATGCCTTTTTATCTTTATCAATGAGAACCATAAAAAAATCACAGAAAATTCCACACAAAAACAAACGATTCGTGAGAATGTAAAAAGCATAGACGCTACAGTTTACAAAATCAACGAACTCGAATTAAGTACTCAAAGATTTATTATTACCGGCGATCCGCTTTTTCAAAAAGAAGCTTTAGGAAAAATAGCGGATCTGAAACAAATGGCTCAGGAATTTGATTCAGAAAAATCATATCATCCCGAATATCTTTTTACTTCATTATTATACAAAAAATTAAATCTTGAGCAAAAGTTGCTTTCTGTTAGTGAAGTATCTACTAAGGATGCTATCGCAATTTTGTCCAACCAGGAAAATAAAGACATCACTACATTTCTTTATCAATCCCTGAGCAGTTTAAAAGAAAATTATCTTCAGCAAATAAATGTTTTAAATGAAGAAGCAAAAGCTATTGATATTTTAAATTTTAAAACTTCCATTACTATTATCCTTGGCTCCATAGTTTTGATTCTTCTCACTTTGTTTAACGTCTTCAAAAATAGACGTCTCAGGAAAGTAGCTGAAACAGATTCGCGTGAGATTGAAATAAAATATAAAAATCTCGTTGAAAATTGTGGCGCTGGCTTATTAACAACAGACCTAAATGGAAACATAACTTTCATTAATAAAAGAATTACCTCATTTACTGGATTTGAACCCGATGAAATTATTGGGAAAAATTATTCTTCTCTTGTAGACACTGAATGGACAAATGTTATCAATGAAAAATTTAAAAAGCAATTCCTGATTCGTAAATCTGAGTGTTGCCTTGAATTCCCTTTGAGAGTTAAATCCGGCAGTATTATTTGGGTAGAGCAAACAAGCGTTATTTTATCTGAAGAAGGAGAACCAAAAGGTTTTCAATGCCTGGTAAAGGACATTACCGACAAAAAAAACGTCGAAGAAGAATTAAAAAAGATTGAGCAGCAAAGAGAAGAATATCAGTTCAGATTACAGTCCATTCTTGATAATACTCCATTGATCGTTTTTATTAAAGATCTTGAAGGTAAATATCTTCTCGCTAACAAAAGCTACAGAGATGCCTTCCAATTAACTAAAGAACAAATTATTGGAAAAACAGATTTCGATTTGGTTTCGGAAGAAAATGCAAGACGTTACAGAGAGATTGATGAATATGTTATCCGGGAACAAAAGAATACAGAAGTTGAAGAAACCATTCAACTCGGTGGTGAAATGACAAATTTGTTGATCGTGAAATTTCCATTGTTTGACAAGGATAACAATATATATGGTATCGGTGGAATCGCCAGTGATATTACTGAAAGATATTTATATGGAATGCATCTGATAGAATCCAAGAGCAAAGCGGAAATGGCCGAGCAATTGCAGGAAGAATTTCTTGCCAACATGAGTCATGAAATAAGAACTCCGATGAATGGAATTATCGGCATGACGAATATTTTATTAAATACTTCCATGACCGACGAGCAAAAAGATTTTCTCAAAGTAATTAAAAAATCCTCTGACAATCTTCTCGTATTGATCAATGATATTCTGGATCTTTCTAAAATAAAAGCTGGCAAACTTCGCATTGAAAAAATTGATTTTCGTCTTCGTGAAACCCTTGAACATTCCATAAATACTTTCAGGTGTTTGATCAAAGAAAAAGGACTGACACTAAGAATTTCTGTGGATCTGGATGTGCCTGATTCTTTAACCGGTGATCCGCATCGGCTGAATCAAATCTTAAATAACCTCATCAGCAATGCAATAAAATTTACAGTAAAAGGAGAGATAAACCTGGAAATTAAAGCGATCCAGCAGGAGAATAAAGAAGTAGACCTTTTGTTCTGTGTGGCAGATACCGGAATCGGAATTGCGAAAGAAAAACTTCAAACAATTTTTGAAACTTTTTCGCAGGCAGAAACGGAAACTTCAAGAAAATTTGGAGGAAGCGGACTGGGATTGTCCATTACCAAAAAATTAATTGAACTTCAAAAAGGAAGCATTCATGTTTCAAGCACGCCAGGCGAAGGAACAACATTTACATTTCATATAAAATATGCAATAGCCAACAACACAGTTGCAAAACAATATGGAAATGTAAAACAGGATACTTTAAAACAGGACGGTTTATCAGGAAAAAGAATTCTCATCGTTGAGGATAATGAAGCCAATCAAAAGGTTATTTACCACATGCTACATAATGCAGGAATAGAACCAGATCTGGCTGACAATGGAAAAGTAGCGATTCAATTATTAGAAGATGGCTTTGAATATGACCTCATTATAATGGATCTGCAGATGCCTGAAATGGATGGTTTTGAAACAACTGTTTACATCCGTCAAAAGTTGAATCTGAACATTCCAATTATAGCAATGACAGCAAGTGCATTGAGAAATGAAAAAATAAAATGTCTGGAAATTGGAATGAATGAATATATGAACAAGCCTTTTGTTCCATCAGATCTTTTCAGAGAGTTACGAAGGTTTTTATTAAAATCTGAAGAGATAGAAACTGAAGAAACTCCGGTGATTGCTAAAAATGAATCAAAAAAATTATACAGTCTAAACCATTTGATCGAGATGGATGACATGGATTGTCTCTGCGAGGTTTTGCAATTATTTTTAGATTCTGTACCGATGATTATGGTTGAAATAAAGGAAGCGATCATTGAAGAAAGATGGGAAGATGTTTATAAAAAAAGTCACAAGGTAAAAAGCAGCATTGGCATATTACAAATGGGAAAACTGATGTCATTGATGAGCAAAGTGGAATTAGACGCAAAAGAAAGAAAGAACCTGGATGAAATACTTCCCAACTTTGAAAAAGCAGAAGAGCTTTTTGAAAAAATAAATCCAATGATAGAAGTAGAACTTGCCTCTGCATTAGCTGTTGTTCAAAAAAACTAGAAACAAAAAAACCACAAAATGAAAATACTGATTTCTGATGATGAAAAGATCATGCTAAAAATTATTGAGCTACGCCTAAAAAAAGATGGGCATGAAGTGATTGTAACATCCAATGGAAAAGAAGCAATAGAGCAAATTAAACTTCATGATCCTGATATGATCATCGCAGATATAATGATGCCGTTTACTTCTGGATTGGAAATTGTAAGTATGGTGAAACAAAATCATCTTCATCGCAAAGTTCCGATCATTATTCTTTCTGCTATGGGACAGGAAAATGTCGTTCTCGAAGCATTTAATCTTGGCGCCGATGATTATATCACAAAACCATTTAGCCCAAATGAATTTTCAATGCGGGTGAAAAGATTAGCTGCATCAATCGTTTCAAATCCAAAAAATAATTAAAAAATATTGGAATACTTTTTTTCTAATCGCTCAATAAAGAATCATGCAACCCTTACAATTTTTATTTACTGATCCAATTAATGAGGTTGTAAGCTATTTGCGTTACAGTGTTTTCAAAGAACAACTTTTATTAAAGACCATCTTACTTTTTTCTCTTTTAATTCTTGTTTTAATCTCATTTATCCTCTACTATCTTTTGAGAAGATCAAAGCGTGGAAAACGAAAAGTTTTTCTTCAAAATATGTTTAATGATCTTATCAGTCAGATTGCAATTTGTGAATCTGAAGATGAATTAAATGAAGTGTTTTTTCAGCCTGATTCACAAAAAATTATTCGGCAATTTCAAAAAGAAAAATTTCAAAAAAAATTGCTTATTTCTGAATTGGCCAAAACTTCCAAAAAATTCAGAGGATCAACACTTAAAAATATTCAATGGCTGTTTCAAAAGATGCAATTAAAAAATGAATTACTGAACAATTTAAACAGTAAAGAATGGCATGTAAAGGCCAAAGCAGTACAGCAACTGGCGTGGTTGCAACAAGATTGGAGCATTGAGGAAATTTTTACGCTTACCAATCACGAAAACATTCTTCTTCGCATGGAAGCACAGATTGCGATCGTAAAACTTACTGGTTTTGAAGGATTAGATTTTTTAAATACAATTCGTCATCCGATTTCTGAATGGCAGCAATTAAGATTGATTGAAGAACTTTCAGGACAAGCATTGGAAGAAAAAGTAAAGCTGAATGAATGGCTCAAATCAACAAATGAAAGTGTTATACATTTTGCGTTACGCTTGATTGAAATATATCAGCAGTACAGATATTACGATGATGTAGTTGCCTGCCTTTCTCATTCATCATTTGAAATTTGCAGAACTGCTGTTGTAACATTAAGCTATATCAGCAAGGAAACAACCGCTGATTTATTGATCGCTCATTATCCGGATTATGACGCAGCCACACAATTGGAAATTTTGAAAATTTTACAAAATGAAGGCACAGAAAGTCATCTTGAATTTCTGCTTTCATTGCTTCGTCATCCTGACGATTCTTTTAAAATGGCCGCTGCTGCTGCGATTGGCAAAATACGCATAGCAAGTATGGAAAAAATTGAAGCATCAGTTGAAACATCTTCTCATCCCTGGAATGTGATTTTACCTCAACTCAAAATGGAAAGTATCGCATGAAAGTAATTCACGTTTTATTCGAGATATTAACTTACGGAATTTTTATTTATTCTATTGCACTGTTATTATTTTATCTATGGATAGTTGCTTATTCAATCGGTGAAATAAAGCTATATATGCGAAAAAGCAGTTTTACTGATTATGATCTTCTGGCTTCCTCTGAATATGCGCCTACGATTAGCATCATCGCACCGGCTTATAATGAAGAAGCAAATATCATCGAAAATGTTCGTTCACTGCTGGCCGTTCATTATAACAATATTGAACTGATCCTGATCAATGATGGCAGTAAAGATCAGACTTTGAGCAAGCTAATCGAAGCATATCATCTGATCAAAGTGCCTTATTTAATAAATGAAAAAATCAAAACAAAACCCGTTAGAAATATTTATAAAAGTACCAATCCGCTTTACCACAAACTGATTGTAATTGATAAGGAAAATGGTGGCAAAGCAGATGCGTTAAATACCGGAATTAATGTAGCAACGAATAAATACATCGTTTGCATTGACGTGGACTGTGTTTTAGAACAAGACGCAATGCTAAAACTCATCAAACCATTTTTAGAAGAAACAGACAAGCGTGTAATTGCAACTGGCGGCGTTGTTCGTATTGCTAATTCATGTGAAATTGTAAATGGAAAATTAGTAAATGTTCATCTGCCCAAAAAACTGTTGCCAAGAATACAAACACTCGAATATATCAGAGCATTTTTGTTGGGAAGAATGGCGTGGAGCCGCATGAATGGATTGCTGATTATTTCTGGCGCTTTTGGCGCTTTCGATAGAGAAATTGTAATAAAAGCAGGAGGCTATAATCCAGCAACAGTGGGCGAAGACATGGAGTTGATTGTTCGTATGAGAAGATATATGCACGAAATGAAATTGCCTTATAAAGTATGTTATATTCCTGATCCTTTATGCTGGACAGAAGCACCATCTTCTTACAAAATTCTTGGGAGACAACGAAATCGTTGGGCACGTGGAACCATCGAAACTTTGAAGATCCATAAAAAAATGTTGCTTAACAAACGGTATGGAATTTTAGGGATCTTAAGTTACCCATATTGGTTCCTGTTTGAATCATTAGCGCCGGTTATTGAATTCACAGGACTCGTTTTTTTATTGATCACAGCTTTATTTGGTCTTGTTTCGTTGAAAATATTCTTGTTACTGCTTGGATGTATTCTCGGTTTTGGATTTTTATACTCCATATTCGCCATACTTATCGAAGTCACTACATACAATCAATATAAAAAGCGGTCGTATATTTTCAAACTCATCCTGACAGCATTCATGGAGCCATTCATTTTCCATCCTTTTATTGTCTGGTCTGCTGTTTGTGGCAACCTGGATTATTTACAAAAAAAGAATTCATGGGGAGAAATGACGCGCCAGGGTTTCAATACAAAAACTAAATCAAAAATATTTAAATGAATCATTCCAACTCTGGTGTTCAATCACGATCAGGTTTTATGAACGGATTGAATTCTTATTCTTTACAATCACTAATTTTTTTGATCCTAATGTTGCTGATAGGCGTTTATGAAATATGTCTCGATCACAAATTACAAAATGCAAATATTTCTTTGTTTGCTGTCGCCGCCACTACCCTGATCAATTATGTTTTTTATTGTCTAAAAGCTTATTTCTTTCTTTTAATTCCATTTCTTCTTATTTATTTTTTTTCAAAAAAGGCTGCCCATTTTGCGTATGCTTTTTTCGCAATTTTTCTTCTCCTAATTCAATTGGCGCTGGTTCAATATTTTAATAAAACAATGGTTCCCCTTGGCTCTGACCTTTATGCATACTCGCTTTCAGATATCCGGCAAACCATTGGTGCATCAGGAAGTATTCATTTATCAACTTTCATATTTGCGCTGCTTTTGATTGCTGTTTTTGTTTTTATTTTTATTTATTTTCCGAAGAAAGTTAAAGCAGGAAAATATTTAACTGCCGCCATTCTTGCTCTGTCAATTATTATAATTACAACCGGTTTTACTTTGCCAAATACAGGTACACTTAAAACAGAATACGCACGAACCGCTGTGATCAATAAATCTGATTTTTTTATCAAACAATCTTATCAATATTTTTTTCCGAAGCCCGTTGAAAATGATATTTACTCTGATACCTACTCCGGAGATTTTGGTGATAATTCTGCAGCATCGTTGAAAGATTTTGTTTATATAGATGAAAGCAAATTTCCTTTTTTGCATAAAGATGAAACGCCAGATGTGTTATCTCCTTTTTTTAATAAAGCCGATCATTTACCGAACATCGTTATCATTCTTGTAGAAGGACTTGGACGGGCTTTTACCAATGAAGGCGCGGTTCTTGGAAACTTCACACCTTATCTTGATTCGCTTTCCAAACAAAGTTTATATTGGAAAAACTTTTTGAGTTCGGGAGGAAGAAGCTTTGCTGTTTTGCCGTCTGTACTTGGTTCCTTGCCCTTTGCAAAAAATGGTTTTAATGAATTGGGAGATCAGATGCCGCCGCATCTTTCATTAGTAAGCATTGGGCGGCACAATGGATATAAAGCGTCATTTTTTTATGGCGGAGATTCAAGGTTCGACAACATGAACCTTTACATGAAAAAAGATGGTGCGAATAATATTTATGATGAGTTTACTTTTCCATCCGGGTATACAAAACTTCCTTCCGAGAATGGATTTACATGGGGCTATGGCGATAATGAATTATTCAGAAGATACGTGGAGTTATTGCCACAGCAAGACAATCAACCGGAATTAAATGTGATGTTTACCGTGGCCACTCACAGCCCTTTTTTATTAAATAACCAGGAAAAATATAATGAACTTTTCGAGGAAAGAATGAATGAGCTTGGATTTTCTGCAGAAAAAAAAGCAGCTTATGAACAATATAAAGCCCAATATGCGAGCATATTATTTCTGGACGAATCCATTAAAAATTTTATTGAAAAATATAAACAAAGAAGTGAATATAAGAATACCATTTTTATCATTACCGGCGATCATCGAATGCCCGAAATACCAATGATTTCAAAAATGGATCGTTATCATGTTCCTTTGATCATTTATTCTCCATTGCTAAAACGCACTGCTACTTTTTCATCAATATCTTCGCATTTTGATATTACTCCAAGCCTTCTTGCTTTCTTAAATAACTCTTATTCTTTTGAAAAGCCAACGCTTGCAAGCTGGATTGGGAGCGGCTTAGACACTACACGAGCATTTGGCAACATTCATCATTATCCATTAATGCAAACGAAAAATGAAGTAATAGATTTTGTGCAGGGAACGTCCCATCTAAATGGCCAAAATACTTTTTCAATTTCTGAAAGCATGGATGAAGAGCCAATGAATGACAAAATCAAAACTGAACAATTGCAACATTCTTTTGATCTCTTCAAAAGCAGAAATCAAAAATTTATTGACGGCGCCAAATTAATTCCAGATTCTATTTATCAGAAATATTATCCACGTTAGTTTTTCATTTCAAGATTGAATTCTCGTGCTACTAAATTTTAGAAGATCAGTTTGGAAAATCATTTGATCGCGTTAGAATATCAACCTGCCGTTTCTAAAATACTTTTTCTATCGTGGAAATTTGAAGGAAGAAAGATTAAAATCCGGATGAAGTTTTTCTCATTTTCCTGATCATTTTTTCACTGTGGTTTCAAAATAATTATTGGTGATATGGCTCATAAGCGGAAGATAAAAATTCCAGAAAAAGCTGCGCCTATCAGCGTCTTCATTTGTATAAAATATTCTTTTGAGAAAGCTGATACCTTTAAAGTAAGAACTGCTCATTGAAACAGGGTTATCACAAAAATTTCCCGAAAAATAATAAAACTGGTAGTCCTTATTTTTATGCCTCAGTACTGCGGGAAAAGAAAACGGAATATTATTTTGCTTTAATATTTTTTTGCCGGAATCGTTGAGACTTAAATTAAATTCGGAAATCGGCTGATTTAAAGCACTGTCATATTGCATCACATCAAACCAAAACGGATAGCTCGTTTCAGCAGGAAGATCAAATTTTTTTTGATTGATATCATTTGTCTGAATCATTGGTAATGCTTCTGTCAAATCTCTCCCTTCTTCCAGCACTACTAAACTCTGCGACGTATTTATAAAAACAATCCCTGCATTATGAAAAGGCCATTGATACTGATGACTCTTTTTATAATTATTCACCACCCATCCAGGCAATTCAGAATTGATCTGAGGATCAAGAGAAGAAAAATAACAACCGATCCAACCTGTCCATTTTAAGCCAAAAAGATTTTCAAAATCTTCACGGATATTTTCAGAAGTTGGAGTGCCGATCGTATTGAATTCAGAAACGATCAGTTTATGTTTCGACTTCATTAATCTTAGTAATTCAATATCCTGTTCGCTCATTCCGCCATAAAGAATGCCATTGTCCGCTTTTTTATTTTTTTGATACCATTCATTTTTATAAACTCCGTAAGTGTCTGTAAAATAAACCATGTCTGCATCGTTGCTCAATTTATTCAGCATTTCTGATGAAAAACGTTCTAATCCTTTGATACGGAATTTTTCATTTTCAAGGGGGAAGAATCCAAAATAATCACGTGTATTATTATAAAGACTGGTTTTTGTTTTTGAAAAACGGTCATTATTCAGCACCCAGGTAAATGATGTATGTTGCTCAGCAATCGGTTTTTCAACAGTTTTGTCAACAATGATGGCAATTAATTTTTTTTTAGAAGTAGAAAGCCATGCAACCCACATCCAGAAAGGAATTGATAAGATAGCAGCGGCTAAAATAATTACTTGTTTTTTCTTTATAGTCATGCCGTTAAAATCTTCTTTGGTAGGTTAAACTAAGCAGATATTGGTTTCCGGTTTCTTTCGGCTGGTATTCCTGTTGTAAAATTGAGCAGCTAAATAAAATAATATTCATGCGGTTAAATGTCTTTCTATAATCTGCAGAAATACGATAAGATTTCAACTTATATAAGTTGTGAAGTTGAATATTATTAGCAGTTTCATCAGGCGAAATTCCGGTACCTAAACCTAAAGCAAAATAATCTGTTCCTTTAAAATAATAGCGCGTTGTGAATGAATAAGAATTAGAAACGGCATGGGTTGAAGGCGTGAGATATGTTCTGAAATTAAACCAATAATTTTTAAAATATTTTCCCACAGATGCAGTGTAAATCCACGTTGCATCATCAAAATATAAATAACGAAAACCTCCTTCTGCTTCAAAGCTCTTTGGAAGATTTGCATAGAATGAAAAGCCAGCACGATATTGAGGGAATACACCGTTTTTCCCGGATATGCCGGCGTTCACATAGCTGTAAAATGTTTTTGAAATTCTTGGATATGCTTCGATCTCAAATTGTGTTCCATTTGTTTTAAAACGATTCGCATAATTGATTCTGCCGGTAATGGAACCAATCTTTGTGCTTCTTGTATAATCAACACTTACCAAATGCCACGGATAATTATATTGTTTATCAAAGCTTACAAAATCATAACTAACACCGATTTTATTTTTTGCCTGCTGCTCTCTTAAATTTTCTAATGCAGAGCGAGCTTCCGTATTTTTTGAATCTGTTTTTAATAACCCGTTTAAAACATTTGCGGCTTCCTGGAAACGTTTCAAATCAACAAGGGATTTTGCTTTTTTCATCAAAAGAATTTTTGATTCCGGATGAAATTTCAAACCATCTTCACAAACGGATAAAGCTTTCGAAGAATTATCATTCCAATATTCCAGATCGGTATAAGCCGCAGATGCATCTTCATTTTCAGGATGCTGATTTAAAACCTGTTCAAAACAATTTCGCGCGCTATCTTTCTTACCGGTCCACGAATAAATTCGTCCTAAAAAGATCCGGATATCAGAATAATCAGGACTCATATCTAAAGCTTTATAACTTAATTCAGTTGCGAGAGCATAATCTTTTTTTTCAAAAGCCGCACTGCGGGCCTCTTTAAAAAGATCATCTGATGATTGGGCAAAAAGAGATTGTGAAATAAAAAAGGTAGTACACAGAGAAATAAAACGAAATATTTTTTGCAGATTCATTGAATTTTTTTGTAATTAAATTGAGTCAATTTTAGTAGAATATTTTCCTTTATAATAACGCTGTATATTTTTGCATATTGCACCAAATCATCAAAATGAAAATTTATTTCTGGTCTGTTGGGAAATCGCACGAAACTTATGTAAAAGAAGGCATCGAATTGTTTACAAAACGCATTTCACATTACTTTCCTGTTGAATGGAAAATTTTCCCTTCTGCAAAAAATTCAACTTCGTTAACGGAAGATGAGACAAAAAAAAATGAAGCAGTTCCAATTTTAAATTCTTTACAAAACGATGATGTCTTAATTGCTTTAGATGAAAATGGAAACCAATTGAACTCTATGGAATTAGCAAATTTTATTCAACGAAAAGCAAATGAAAGTTCGAAGAATATTATTTTTTTAATAGGCGGTGCTTATGGAATTCATGAAAGCGTTCTAAAACGAAGCAATTTCAAATGGAGTTTGTCAAAATTGGTTTTTCCTCATCAATTGGTGCGTTTGATTCTTGCTGAACAAATTTATCGTGCATGCACGATCATTCGAAATGAAAAATACCATCATTCTTAGTTTTTCTGTAGGTTTGATTTAATTAAAAAAACAAAATGTCTGTTACCATTCTTATTATAATTGTTACTGTTATCGTGTCTCTGTCTGCTTTTGACTCACACAAAATAATGGACGATCTTATTTTTTACCCAACCGCTATCACACAAAAAAATCAGTATTATCGTTTCATCACTTATGGATTTATCCACGCCGATCTTGCACATTTGTTTTTCAATATGTATGCGTTTTACTTATTTGGGGGCGCATGTGAAAATTCTTTCATCAATATTTTCGGGCCGTCTGGAAAAACATTTTATATTCTCATGTATTTTTTGGCATTGATCGTTTGTGTGATTCCTGATTTCATGAAACAGAATCGAAATCCGAATTACAGAAGCCTTGGTGCATCAGGAGCCGTATCAGCAGTGGTTTTCGCGTATATTTTATTTCAGCCTCTTCAGGGAATTGGGTTGTTATTTATCCCAATTTTTATTCCGGGATTCTTATTTGGAATTTTATTTTTAATTATTTCTTATTTCTTAGGAAAAAAAGGAGGTTCAAGAATTAATCATTCCGCACATATTTGGGGAGCGATATTTGGTGTGGTTTTCCTGATCGTTTTCAGTAAATTATTTTCAGACTTTCCTTTGCTTGAAAATTTTTTGAACGATGTGAAGAGCTTAGACCTGCGACATATTTTTACAACCTATTAATTTGAAGTAAAAGAACTTTTTTTGTCTTTTCTTTAATTTTAAAACGATCATCAATCCTCCTTCCGACGATCCAGATAATTCTTTTATTGCTCTCGATCACCCACACATTTTCTTTTTCTGTCAAAGACATTTTCTGATCAATAAAAAACTTACTCAATTTCTTTTTTTTCTGCATTCCAAGAGGATAAAAATAATCTCCTTGCTTCCATTTGCGAAGTAATAATGGGAAAGAAATATCTTGAATATCCAACATTGCAATAGAATTAGAAGATCGGATTTTTTCATTTTGCATTTCTTCTTTTTTGATCATTAATCTTCCTGATTCAAAATCAATTTCTGTATCAGTTTCATTAATTAAAACATGTTGCGCGATTTGATTATCTATCGGCGAAATAATAAGCCAGTTGCGGTTTTTAAGGATTTTATGAGTAGCAGATGAAATATATTTTCCACTTTCGCTTTTCAATAAATGAATAGCTTCATCTGTTTGATGGGCTGTAAAACCAAAGTCTTTAATGATCTCATAAAAGATTGTTTTTTGCGGTTCGGCTTTCAACAATTTCAAAACAGGAATATGAATTTCATTCCCTTTTTGTTCCAATAATTTTTTCTTATGAAGATCAATTGATTGCTGATACAGTATTTCAATTTCCCGAAATCTTTCCAGGTTATTTATCAGATTATCTTCCGCTTTTGGAAAAACTTTTTCTATAGCTGGAATCAACTGATGTCGAAAATAATTGCGGGTATATTTATCAGAAGCGTTGGAAGAATCTTCAACAAAGTCCAAATTATTTTCTTGTAAAAACAATAATATTTCTTCTCTTTTTGCAAATAATAATGGCCGGATAATTTTTCCCTGTTTAGGTAAAATTCCCTGCAAGCCCTTTATTCCCGTGCCTTTGAAGATATTCATCAAAAGCGTTTCAATATTATCATTTGCATGATGAGCCGTCACGATGTAAGAGGTACGCGAGAAATTCGTGTTGTGTGCTTTCGATTGTCGGTCGTCGTCATTCAACAATTGATGAAACCATTCATACCTTAATTCTCTGGCGGCAACCTGTATAGAAATTTTATTTTCTTCTGCATGTTTCTTCGTCTCAAACTTTTTGACCGAAATATTTTTATCGTATTTTTCTGCCAGTTGTACCACAAACTTTTCGTCTCTTTCACTCTCCTCTCCTCTTAATAAAAAATTACAATGAGCGATTTCAAAATCAAAACCTGCCTGGAAACACAATTCGCACAATGCAACAGAATCCGCTCCACCACTGACAGCAAGAATCAAATGATCTTTTTTTTGAAAAAGGCTTTGCTGCTGAATATAATTTGTAAATCGCTGTAATAAAGACATTCTTTTATTTAATTATTATCCTTCCAATTCTTCTTCGGCATCTTCGTAAGCGGCTTGCAATTCATTAAAAGAGTGCCGGTCATTTATTTCTTTTGCCACCTCCATTCCTTTTTTATAAATATGTACCGCTTTTTTTGTATCTCCAATTCGTTCTAATAATTTTCCGAGATGATAATAAGAACCAATGTAGTCAGGTTCTCTTTTCAAAATCTCATTGAACAACTTTTTTGCTTCCTGGTCATTTCCGATTTTGATGTATTCCAATGCCAAAGCATGTTGCAGAAAACTATCCTTGCCTGAATCTTCTAAATATTCTTTCAACTTACTGATCCTGTCCATCAAATAATTTTTTACTTTTTTTTTACTTAGTATCTTCGCACCTCGAAAAAAAGAAGAATAATGAAGATACTTGTTTGCATCAGCAAAACGCCCGATACAACAGCAAAAATAGCCTTCACAGATAACAATACGAAATTTGCAGAAGCCGGTGTTCAGTTCATTTTAAATCCCTACGATGAATGGTATGCTTTGGTTAGAGTTATTGAATTAAAAGAAGCAGATCCCTCTACTGTACTGCATTTGATCAATGTTGGCGGTGCCGAAAATGATCCTATCATTCGTAAAGCTTTAGCCCTTGGAGGCGATGAAGCAATAAGGGTAAACAGCAACAGTCATGATGATTTTTATATCGCGTCGCAAATTGCAGAAGTGGCGAAACAAAATAATTACGATCTGATTTTCACCGGCAAAGAAACGATAGATTATAATGGTTCTTCCATTGGTGGAATGGTTGCTGAATTATTACATCTTCCTTTTATTTCTTTGGCTACTAAATTTTCTTTGGAAGGAAATGTAGCAACGGTTGATCGCGAAATTGAAGGCGGCGAAGAAGTAGATGTAGTTGCACTTCCTGCTGTTGTTAGTTGCCAAAAAGGAGTTGCTGAACAACGCATTCCTAACATGAGAGGAATTATGGGAGCCAGAACAAAACCTTTGAAAGTGCTGGAACCTGTTCAGACAGACACTTTCACAGAAGTTGCTTCTTTTGAATTACCACCTGCAAAAGCCGGAGTAAAATTAATTCCTGCTGATCAGCCGGAAGAATTGGTGAGATTGCTTCATGAAGAAGCTAAAGTGATTTAAGGAAGTAAAAAGAAATTGACAATATTTCTTTGTTCACTGTAAATAGAAATTTTTAATTGATAATTTTTAATTGATAAAATGAGCGTTTTAATTTTTTTAGATCAATCCGAAGGGCATATAAAAAAGAATTCTTTTGAAGCTGCATCTTATGGAGCAAAACTTGCAGAAAATCTTGGTACTACTGCAGAAGGAATTGTTTTAGGAACTGTAAATGATGATCTTGCTTCATTAGGAAAATATGGTTTAAAAAAAATCTATACGATAAAAAATGAATCGCTAAATAATTTTGATGATGAAGTTTTTACTCATGTAATTGCTGAAGCTGCAAAAAAAACAGATTCAAAAGTCATTGTATTTTCTAACAATTTTAATGGCAAAGCGGTTGCTCCGCGTTTGTCAGTAAGGTTAAAAGCGGGATTGGTTACAGGCGCTGTTGCTCTGCCCGAAACTACGAACGGTTTTGTAGTGAAAAAAAATGTTTTCAGCGGAAAAGCTTTTGCTAATGTTGCTATCAAAACCGATATTAAAATTATCTCATTAAACGCAAATGCATATAAAGCGACTGAAGGCGAAGGAACAGCAGAAGTTGAAGAATTAAACGTTCAAATTCCTGCATCAAAAGTAAAAATTAAAGAAGTAAATAAAGTGTCAGGAGAAATTCCGTTGGCAGAAGCAGAATTGGTGGTAAGCGGTGGACGCGGATTGAAAGGACCTGAAAACTGGAACATTGTTACTGATCTTGCAAAAGCGCTTGGCGCAGCAACTTCATGCAGTCGCCCTGTAAGCGATAGCGATTGGCGCCCACATCATGAACACGTTGGGCAAACCGGTTTGACGATTGCACCGAATTTATATTTCGCAATTGGTATTTCTGGCGCTATTCAACATCTTGCCGGCGTAAACAGAAGCAAAACAATTGTTGTTATTAATAAAGATCCTGAAGCACCATTTTTCAAAGCGGCTGATTATGGAATTGTAGGCGACGCTTTTGAGGTGGTTCCAAAAATCACTGAAGCTGTTAAAAAATTAAAAGGTATAAGTTAGAACTTTGTCGATCTTAAGAATGAAACTTTCACAAAAAGGCATTTATTTTTATATTTGTTATTCACAAAAAGATTCCGCTCAGAGCGGATTGAGTTGATATGAAGAAAATAGAATTGGAAATTGTTGCGCTTTCTCATAGTATTACTCAAACCCATTCTTATGCGGTTGTTTTGGGTGAAGTAAATGGATTACGGAGACTGCCAATAGTTATCGGCGGTTTTGAAGCCCAGGCAATTGCTGTTGCGCTGGAAAGAATGCAACCAAGCCGTCCGCTTACCCACGATCTGATGAAAAATTTCATGATGGCTTTTAATATTGAGCTTCACGAAATAATTATTAACGACTTGCAGGAAGGAATTTTTTATTCTAAATTAATTTGCTCTTCTGATAAAGACACTGTTGAAATTGATTCACGCACATCAGATGCAGTTGCATTGGCAGTAAGATTTGGCTGCCCGATTTACACTTATGATAATATCTTGGAAAGTGCGGGCATCTTAATGGAAGAAGATGACAAGAAGAAAAAAGTGGTTGTTTCACATAACGATGAAGGCACCGAAGATCTTAAAAAAATGTCTTTGTTGGAATTGGAAGCATTGCTGAATGAAGTTCTTGTTCATGAAGATTATATAAAAGCCGCGTCCATCAGAGACGAGATCAACAGAAGAAAAGGCAGCTAATAGTTTAGGGTTCGATATTCAAAACTAACCTTCAACATTGAACATTTACTCTTCAGCGCAATGGTAACATTTCCCAATTGTAAAATAAATCTCGGGCTTAATATTCTGCAAAAGCGTGAAGACGGATATCATGATCTTGAAACCGTTTTTTTCCCTGTGCCCTTTTATGATGTTTTAGAAGTCGTTTCTTCAGATAAAACCGATTTGCAAAACACCGGCGTTTATGCAGGAAAAATTGAAAATAATTTATGCCTTAGAGCCTTTCAATTACTAAAAAAAGATTTTCCTCAATTACCGGAAATAAAAATCCATTTGCATAAAAGTATTCCGACAGGAGCCGGACTGGGCGGCGGTTCTGCTGATGCAGCGTTTACTTTATCATTGCTGAATGAAAAATATAACCTCAATATTTCTTCCCAAAAACTTTTCGAATATGCATTACTGTTGGGCAGCGATTGTCCGTTTTTTATTTTGAATAAACCGGTTTTTGCAACTGGGCGCGGAGAAAAAATGAAGGAAATTAATTTATCACTTTCAGGTTATAAAATTATCATCATTAATCCAGACATTCACATCAACACGAAAGAAACGTTTCAGCAACTTTCTCCTGTTACGCCAGAAAGAAATATTAATAAAATTATTCTGCAACCTATTGAAACCTGGAAAAATGAATTAGTAAATGATTTTGAAAAAATCGTTTTTACCCAACATTCACAAATAAAAAAAATCAAAGAAAATCTTTACGATCATAATGCAATGTATGCTTCAATGACCGGAACAGGAAGCACCGTTTTTGGGATTTTTAAATCAACTGACCAAATTAAATTATCCATTGAAGATGGATATTTTTATAAATGGATAAGTTTATAAAAAATTGAAAGCGATTTTCCTCTCAATATAAAATCTTTGATATTTCTTCTTCTACTGCTCTTTATATTCAATCAAAATTTGATTTCATCCATTATCGTCACCGTTGAAAATCTCTAACTTTGAAACAACCTATTTCAAAACTTTATGAAAATTCATCAGCAACAAATCCGGCTCAAAGAAAGAAAAAGAGGTTTTCATTTGATAACATCGGAAATTGAACAATCATTTCCTCACATGCGGGAATTCACAAAAGGAATTTGCCAGATTTTTATTCAGCATACATCTGCCTCACTTGCCATTAATGAAAATGCTGATCCAACAGTAAGAAAGGATTTTGAATATTTTTTTAATAAGATTGTCCCCGAAGATGATGCTCATTACATTCACAATTATGAAGGTGATGACGATATGCCTGCACATCTGAAGGCCGCGATCCTCGGGAGTTCTGTAACGATTCCCATTCAAAACGGACGATTGGCACTTGGCACCTGGCAGGGAATTTATTTATGTGAACATCGAAATCATGGAGGAGCAAGAGATATAATTGTTACGGCTTGGGGAGAATAAAATAATTTGATGAACTATTTTGGCGTAGTAATCCACCAAACATTTCCAAACGGATCTTTGATTCCGCCGCCGCGGCCATAGTCTTCATCAGTAACTCCTCTTACAATTGTCGCTCCTTCATCAATCGCTTTTTGAAAAGTTTCATCAGCATTTTGCACGTAAATAAATAATCCCGCTGTAGAAACTTTAAACTCTTCTGTCGCGTCTGCAAACATGATCGTACTGTCGTCTCCAATGCTTATTTCAGCATGCATGATCGTTTTTTCGTCACGCATGTATTTTAATTTTTCTTTTGCGCCGAAAACGTTTTCAGTAAATGAAAGAAAACCTGCTGCATTATTCAGGATCAAATAGGGCATTACTGTTTGATAACTTTCGGGAATGTTCATGTCGTAAAATTTATGATGAAAATAAAATTACAAAAAATGCAATTAAAAGATTATTTGTTGTTTTACTGAATAATCAAAACTGATTACTAATCATTTCACTTTATACAACTCTTTCACTACCCTACTCACGGGCAATCCCATTACGTTATAAAAATCACCTTTAATAGACTTGATTCCTATGGCTCCAATCCATTCCTGGATGGCATATGCGCCGGCTTTATCGTAAGGCTTATAATGATCAACATAGTATTCTATATCCGAAAGAGAAAGCGAATGAAATTCAACTTCCGTTTCTTCTGCAAAACAATTTTTTTTCTTCAATGATAAAATGCAAACACCGGTTATGACTTTATGTTTTTTGGCTGAAAGATTTGAAAGAATTTGAATCGCGTCTTCGCGGCCTTTTGGTTTGCCGATAATCTTATTTTCTAAAACAACTATCGTGTCAGCAGCGATAATCGATTGTGCATCATTGTTATGTTGTGAATGTAAATTCGATTGTACAGCAAGCGCTTTATTTTCAGCAATATGAATCGCTATTTCCGAAGAAGATAAATTTTCAGGATAAGTTTCATCAGTTTCAGAAATCATTACTTCAAACTGAATTTCTGCCAGTTGCAACAATTGTTTTCTTCGTGGAGAACCTGAAGCCAAAATAATTTTATTCATTTATTACTGAAAATTTTTAAAAGAATATCATGGAAATAATTCCTGCAAACATGATCAATTTTACTGCAGAACTTAGTTCATGAAAATCTGCCGAGGTGTTCGCCTTATATAATTTTTTCAAACTCCAGATCAGCGGAATGATGATAGCAATAATAGAATATAATGCAGAGAACCACCATCCAAATTGTATCACATAAATTTGTATTCCCGCTAAAATGCCTATCAACACTACGATCCACACGGCTGTAAAAACTTTTGCAACAGGGATTCCCCAAACAATGGGCATTGTTTTGCAACCGTATTTCATGTCACCTTCAACGTCTTCCATGTCTTTGATTACTTCGCGGATTAAAGAAATAATGAAAGCAAAACCGGCATAGATAAAAGACATTTTCAGCAATCTTTGCCAAATCACGTCATGTGGAGAAATTCTAAAACGATATTCAGCAAGTGTGAGAACTAAAATTACCCATGCCGTTAACAACGAAATTAAAATATTGCCAATAAGAATTTTCTTTTTGAAAGTGCTTGAATAAAACCAAAGAATATTGATAGCAACAAAATTGAAAACAGGTATAAAAATATTGTGTAACTGATAACCAATGTAAGCGCTGATTACAAGACCGATGAAAGAAAGAAATGCATGCAATAAAATTGCAGCACGCCTGTTGATAAATTTTCCAATGATAACTTTCGATGATTTATTTACCTGGTCGATATTCACATCAAAATAATCATTGATGATATAACCTGCGGCAGCAATGCACACCGAAGCGATGACAAGCAACCAAAATAAATTTTGGGAAAGTTTGATCGTTTCATGTTCTGTGTTTGGCTGACTGTAAACAAAGGGCAAAATAAAATACCTGAAAAGCACTTGCGTTAGCACAATAAAAAGAAGATTGGGTAACCTGATTAATCTGAAAAATGCTGCGATTTCCTTCATAAAAAATAGTTCAGGTTGAAGGAATATTATTTTCTAAAGTCCATTCGTGATTCAATTTTAAAACTTTTTCTATCACGTCTCGTACGCAACCGCTTCCGCCATTAAAAGGAGAAATATAAGAAGCAATTTCTTTGATCTCAAAAGCTGCGTCTGCAGGACACGCAGCAATTCCAGCCATTTTCATACAAAAATAATCCGGAATATCATCGCCCATAAAAAGCAATTGATTCAATGAAATATTTTTTTCTTCTACATAATTCTTTAAAAAATCTTCTTTGTTTTTTACGTCCATAAAAACTTCTTTCACGCCAAGCTTGTTCAAACGCTCATAAACAAATGTAGAATTGCTTCCGGAAATTACAACGATCTCAAAACCACTCCTGATCGCGAGCTGAAGTGCATAGCCATCACGAATATTCATCTTGCGAAGCCAATTGTTTTTTTCATCGACAATAATATTTCCATCAGTAAGAACACCATCCATGTCAAATGCAAAAGTTTTGATGAATTTGAATAGTGAAAGAATTTGCATGAAGGCTAAGAATTTATTTGCAGAAAATTGTAATAATTAGTCGGAAAATAATTTCAAATATACTTATAGCCGGCGAATAATAAACTGTTCTTCATGATTCACATTAACACAATTGAAAAGTGAAGCAACAAATAGTTGCGATTTTTATTTCTTATTAAAAAACTCATCGAAATAATTTATTGACAAAGCCGGATGTTGCCTGCATTTTGTGTGCTGAACTGAATTTTATCAACACGGTTGGCTTTATTATAATAGAGGATCAATAGGCCATATTGAGTTTGAAATGCATCCCACGTTGCTTCTTTTACCTGTGGTGCTCCGAGCCATTTAAACAAGCTATTCCTAACTGAATGCATTAATGGAAGACTAAGTTTTCCTTTGAAGTTGGGACCTATTTCGATATAATCACGATCGGTATAAAAGGAAATGTCTTTGTCTTTGTAATACACTGCAGCTCCGCATTTGGCACTGGTTCCAACAGAATCAACATGTGTTGCACACGGAAAAAGATGTATAATTTCACCATTAGTTGAAGTGGGAAGCAATTGGTGATTGACATATCCTTTAAGAATGTCAACTTGAAATTCAGGACACTTAATTGTTACTTTTAACTGGGCGTTTGCGCCACAACATAACAGCAATGCCGACAAGCAAACAAAAAGCTTTTTCATAGATCAAATTTGTTTTAGAAAATGTGGTTTCATTTTATAAATGCAAATTCAATGCTAAACTTCTTTGAAAGGACAAAACGATGATCTTAATTTAAAATCTCTTTCATTCGAAAAGCAAAAGCAATTATTTCTTTGTTTACGGTTGAGGCACAATTGGAAGCGATCTTTTTTTCAAAATAAGCATATCATTTAATTGAGATGGCACTAATTCCCAACCATTAAAGAAAAAAAAGTTGAGTGCAAATGGTAAATTATTATTTGGGAAAACTAAAGGTGATCCATTTTTATCTGTAATTGTCCTCGTTTTTCTTGTTGATGATTCTCCAACATCAAAAGTGAAGGATTCACCTAAAATCCGCAACTGGCCATACTCTGCATCGATACTATCTAATCTTACTCCCTGAAAATATCCAAAGATTTTAGGAGACATAACGGCAGGCGGATTGTTAGTTTGAGAAAATGCATAGGCGGATTGACAAAGAAAAATTAAGAGGAAAGCTTTTTTCATATTGTTACGATTTAGGGTAACAATATAGAGAAGTATTTTTAAACAATAAAACTTTCTACAGCAGCAAATGTTTTTTCCAAATCTTCATCCGAAAGAGCACGACTGAAGAACCAGCTTTCAAAAGCAGAAGGTGGTAAATAAATTCCCTTATCAAGTAAGTGATGAAAAAATTTATTGAACGTTTTTATGTTGGTACCAGAAGTAGTTTCAAAATCAATTACCTTCTCATTTGTAAAGAAAATACTGATCATACTTCCAACACGATTGATTTGATGGGGAATATGTTTTCCCGCTAAAATATCATTCAAAGTTTTCTCAAGACGCGCACCTTTTTGATCTAATTCAGTATAAATGGAAGGATCGTTCTTTAATTCATTTAACATGGTAAAACCGGCGATCATTGCAATAGGATTTCCACTCAAAGTGCCTGCCTGGTAAACGTTTCCGACTGGAGCAATGTGTTGCATAATTTCTTTTTTCCCACCAAAAGCGCCAACCGGCAAACCGCCACCAATCACTTTTCCATAAGTAACGAGATCGGCGTTAATGCCAAAATATTCCTGTGAGCCGCCGGCAGCCAAACGAAATCCGGTCATGACTTCATCAAAAATTAAAACAATACTTTCTTGGTCACATATTTTTCGCAAGCCTTCTAAAAATCCCTGCTGTGGCGGAACACAGCCCATATTGCCGACAACAGGCTCCAAAATGATAGCAGCAATTTCTCCTTT
>Ga0157373_10000686_pt1 | contig 26568 bp, 23 predicted proteins | sample C65metaG_FD_113460 | JGI IMG/M metagenome (GOLD analysis project Ga0157373, IMG submission 113460) | Corn rhizosphere microbial communities from Kellogg Biological Station, Michigan, USA - C6-5 metaG | ecosystem: Host-associated > Plants > Roots > Rhizosphere > Soil | place: USA: Michigan... | reverse complement strand
GTATCTACCAGCCGCCGAAGAACGCCATGCAGTCCGGCAAGGCCAACACCAGACAATGGATGCTGGAGTTCGAACCGGCGTCGGCCAGATGGCCCGATCCGCTTATGGGCTGGACCCAGACGACCGACCTCAACGGGCAGGTGAAGATCGCCTTCGACACGCGCGAGGAAGCCGTCGCTTACGCAGAGAAGTACGGCATCGCATTCCGGATCGACGACCCCAAGCCCGCCAAACGGATCATCAAGGCCTACGCCGACAACTTCGCCGCCAACCGCAAGATTCCCTGGACGCACTAGTGCCAGGCGCCCGTAGCTCAGCTGGATAGAGCACGTGCCTTCTAAGCATGTGGTCGCAGGTTCGAATCCTGCCGGGCGCGCCACTTACTCGATAAGGTCGGCGAATTCCGTGGCCTTCAGTTTCGCCTCGACCTCGGCGTAGTTCTCGATCAGCTCCCGCACGCTCTCCGGATTCTGGCGCTTGAGGTGGGTCTTCGGCTCATGCGGCGGCAAGTCGAGGAATTCCAGAATGCGCCGGAACTGGGTCGGTGAATCGGCGACGAGATCCTCGTAGTAGATATCCATCATCGCCCTGCCCGGGAACATCGCGGGCGCCTGGCGCTCCCAGGTCTTGGTCTTTCGTATCCAGTCCAGGAACTCGTCGGCGTCGACCTTCACGCGCTTCTTGTCCGTGACCACCACATCTTCGTCGCGGCGCGCTACATACTGGTTGGTGTCGCGGGCGATGAACCACGAAAGCACCGAGCGCACGGTCTCGCGGCGCTGAAGGTGGATGACGCGCAGACCATTGACCTGGCGAAGCGCCTCCATCATCGCGTCGTGGTCGCCATCGTGCGGATGGTAGTAGAAGACCTTGCAGCCCGCGGCCTTGATGAACGACGGATGCCTGCCGAAGACCTCCCGCGCGCGCCGCTGGATGGAGTCGCCCTTCAGCCAGCCGAAGTGCTCCCCCTTCACCTTCACGTTGGGGTGGCCGCCCAGGAAGCTGTTGAGAAGGTTCGAACCCGTGCGCGAGCGCGACAGGATAATGAACGGGACATAGTCCCGCCGCCCGAACAGCAACCTTTGCAGCCGATACTTACCGACGCGCGCAATCGTGCCGAGAGAATATTTCGGCATCCACAGCCCCACTCAATCCAACAGCCCCAGCCCGGGCTGGCCCGCCGGATTTATGCGAGCATTTGAATGGAGTGTCGAGCCGGGCCGCCTCAACTCATCCGGTGCAGGGCGCAGAGCTTGTTGCCGTCCGGATCGCGCAGGTAGGCTAGGTATAGCTTGCCCATGCCGCCTTCGCGCAGGCCCGGCGGATCCTCAATGGAGCGTCCGCCGTTCGCCACGCCGGTGTCATGCCAGGCATGGACCTGATCGGGCGTGTCGCACCTGAAGCCGATGGTGCCGCCGTTGGCGTGCGTGGCCGGCTCCCCGTCGATCGGCTTGGATACGCAGAACACGCCCGCCGGCGTCAGATAGAAGACGCGGTGACCGTCCACCATCGCGGGCGGAACGCCGAGCGTCCCGAGCACGGCGTCGTAGAAAGTCTTGGCCCTCTCCAGGTCGTTCGTGCCGACCATGATGTGCGAGAACATGCGGGCGTCCTTTTCTCAATGAAGCTGCTGCGCCAGCTTCAAACGGAACCGGCTGCGAGGCAAGGTGCGTTTTCTAAGAAGATGAACCTGCCGCTACGTAAGCATCCAGCCCAGCCCGCAGGTCAGCGATCAGGTCGGCCGGACTCTCCAAACCGATATGCAGCCGGATCAATGGGCCGCCGAAATCCCGCTTGATGGTGCGCCGGGCGAGCTGAGGGTCGCAGTGGATAGCAAGGCTCTCGAAGCCGCCCCAGGAGAAGCCGAGGCCGAAGAGTTGCAGGGCGTCGAGGAAGGCGTTGACTGCCCTGCGCGAGCCGGGTTGCAGCACAAAGCCGAACAGGCCGCAGGCGCCCGTGTAGTCTCGGTTCCAGAGCGCATGTCCGGCGTCGCCGGGCAGGGGGGGATGGAGGACGCGAATGACCTCGCTCTGCGTCGCCAGCCAGTTGGCGATTTCGATCCCGCTGGCGCCGTGCCGGGCCAGCCGGGTGGGTAGGGTACGCAGGCCGCGCAGCATGTCGTAGGCAGCCTCGGGGGCCACGGACCAGCCGAGTTCGTGCATGCCGTCTTCAAGCTGGCGGGCGATCTTCGGGTCGGAGGTCGCCGCCGAGCCCATGAAGATGTCGGAGTGGCCGCCGACGTACTTGGTCAGCGCTTGGACGCTGATGTCGACACCATGCGCCAGCGGTTTGAACAAGAGACCCGCGCCCCAGGTGTTGTCCATAAGGGTGAGGATGCCGCGTTCTCGGGCCGCTGCGGCGATGCCCGAAACGTCCTGCACCTCGAAGGTCAGCGAGCCGGGCGACTCCATGACGATAAGCCGGGTCGCCGGCGTGGCGAGCGCCAGCAGCGCGTCCCGGGTCAGCAGCGGATCATAGTAGCGGACCAGCACGCCGAACCGCCTGAGGACCGTGTCGCAGAACCGGCGGGTCGGCTTGTAGACGCAGTCGGCGACCAGCACCTCGTCCCCGGCCTTCAGCACCGCCAGCATAGCCCCGGTCAGCGCCGCCAGCCCTGACGGATAAAGTTGCACCGCCCTGGCGCCCTCCAGTTCGGCGAGCGCATCGGCGAGCGTCATCTGGGCAGCGAGGCCGGCGCGGCCATAGCCGAGGTCTTCCTTGTAGAGCGCCTCGGCGTTGGGCAGCAGCACGGTCGAGCCGCGCTGAATCGGCGGGCCGACGGTCTTCGGCAGCTTCTTGGGTGGCTTGCCGGCGCGGATGAGGCGGGTTTCTTCGTCCATCGCCGCCAGCTTAAGCGCCTTACGCCGCCCCGGTCACCACGGGCGTGTCCTCGCGGCCGCCCCATTCGGTCCAGGAGCCGTCATAAACCGCCGCGCGCGGGTGGCCGAGCCTCGCCAGCGCCAGCGCCACTATGGCGGCGCTGATACCCGAACCGCAGGTGGCGACCACACGCTTGTTCACGTCTACGCCGGCCAGTTCGAACACGGCCGCCAGCTGCTCGGGCGTCTTCATCGTGCCGTCGGGCGCGATTAAGAGCGAGGAGGGGACGTTCAGGGCGCCCGGCATGTGACCGCCCCGCAGGCCCGGGCGGGGCTCGGGCGCCTCGCCGGTGAAGCGGGCGGCGGCGCGCGCATCGACGACCTGCTCGCGACCGCTCTCCAGCGTCTGGCGAACCTGATCGAGGTCGCGGACGAGGTCGGAGGTGTAGCGGGGCGTGAAGTGCCGCTCCTGAGTGGCCGGCGGCATGTCCTCGATCGGACGGCCCTCGGCGATCCACTTGGGCAGGCCGCCGTCCAGCACCACGACGCGCTCATGGCCCATGGCGCGGAACATCCACCACACCCGTGGCGCCGAGAAGATACCGGAAGCGTCATAGACGACGATGGTCGAGCCGTCGCCCAGCCCCATCTTCTTCACCCGAGAGGCGAACTTCTCCGGCGGCGGCAGCATGTGGGGCAGGGGGGAGCTCAGGTCGGCGATCTCGTCGATGTCGAAGAAGACCGCGCCTGGGATGTGGGCCAGCGCGTATTCGGCCTTCGGATCGCGCTCATCGCCGGGCAGGTACCAGGTCGCGTCGATGATCTTGATGTCGGGCGCGCCCAGCCGCTCATGCAGCCATTCGGTGGAAACGAGCGGGTCGGACATCAAGCGCCTCTTCTAGAGCCAGGCCGGAACGGGCAGCCCGCGTTCGGCCAGGAATGCGGGGTTATAGAGTTTGCTCTGATAGCGCGAACCGTGATCGCACAACACCGTCACAACCGTATGACCGGGGCCAAGATCGCGCGCCATGCGCATTGCGCCGGCAACATTTATCCCCGATGACCCGCCCAGACACAGACCTTCGTCCTGCACGAGGTCGAAGATGACCCGCAGCATCTCCTCGTCGGGGATGCGGTAGGCATGGTCGATGTGCAGGTCCGTCAGGTTCGCCGTGATCCGGCCCTGGCCTATCCCCTCGCTGATCGAGGTCCCCTCCGACTTGAGTTCGCCGTCGGTGTAGAAGCTGTAGAGCGCCGCGCCGTAGGGGTCGGCCAGCCCGATCTTCACGCCGGGATTTCGCGCCTTCAGCGCCGCCGCAACGCCGGCCAGCGTGCCTCCGGAACCCACGGCGCAGATGAAGCCGTCGACGCGGCCTTCCGTCTGTTCCCAGATCTCCGGCCCGGTCGTCTGCTCGTGGGCGACACGGTTGGCGACGTTGTCGAACTGGTTGGCCCAGACCGCGCCGTTGGGCTCGGATTTGGCAAGTTCTTCGGCCAAACGACCGGAATATTTCACGTAATTGTTTTCATTGGCGTAGGGGACGGCGTCCACCTCCACCAACTCGGCCCCCATCAGCTTGATGGCGTCCTTCTTCTCCTGGCTCTGGGTGCGGGGGATGACGACGGTTGTCTTGTAGCCCAACGCGCAGGCGACCATGGCAAGCCCGATGCCCGTGTTGCCCGCGGTGCCCTCGACGATGCGGCCGCCGGGGCGTAGCAGGCCGCGCTCCTCGGCGTCGCGGATGATGCCGAGCGCGGCGCGGTCCTTCACCGACTGGCCAGGGTTCATGAACTCGGCCTTCCCGAGAATCTCGCAGCCCGTCGCCTCGCTGGCGGCGTTCAGCCGGATCAGCGGGGTGTTGCCGATAGCCTCGATGACGCTGGGCGCGACCTTCATGTGCCCGGTAAATCGTGTGCGCCAGCTATCGCGCAAGCCCAGTTTTCCTAAAGGCGGCCCGCCTTGACGGCGTCCAGGGCCCGGGCGCGGGCGGCGGCATGATCCACGATTGGCTTGGGATAGCGCGACGTTCCGAGTTCCGGAACCCAGCGCCGTACATAGGCGCCGTCGGGATCGAACTTCTCCGCCTGTCCGGTCGGGTTGAAGATGCGAAACCACGGCGAGGCGTCGGCGCCCGACCCCGCCACCCACTGCCAGTTGGCCGCGTTATTGGCCGGATCGGCGTCGACCAGCGTGTCCCAGAACCAGCGCTCGCCTTCGCGCCAGTCGATCAACAGGTGCTTCACGAGGAAGGACGCCGCCACCATTCGCACCCGGTTGTGCATGTAGCCGGTGGCCCACAGTTCGCGCATCCCGGCGTCCACCAGCGGATAGCCGGTCCGCCCCTCCGTCCAGGCGCGGAAGGCCTTCACGTCCTTGCGCCACGGCATGGCTTCGAAGCCACCCCGCATGTTTTCGGTCGCGATCCGCGGGTGATGGAAGAGGACGTGATGGTTGAACTCGCGCCAGCCGAGCTCGGCCAGGAACTTGTCCACGTCAATGTCGGCCGCTTCACCGGTGGCGACGGCCGTCTCGGCGGCGATCCATATCTGCCGCGGCCCGATCTCACCGAAATGGAGATGCGGGGACAGGCGGGAGACGCCATCCAGGTCCGGCCGGTCGCGGCGTTCGGCGTAGCCGTGGACGCCCTTGTCGAGGAATTGGGCCAGCCGCGCCTGAGCGCCGGTCTCGCCGGGCGTCCAGAGGTCGAAGCCGCCGGACCAGTCGGGTTTGGCGGGATGGAGCTTCCAGTCCGCCAGGGCCTCCGAATCCGGCCACTCCGCGGGTGCGACCAGCCGCCTGGGCGCTGGCGCAGCGTCCACTCGATCCAGTCGGGTGCGCGCGGCGCGCCAGTAGGGCGTGAAGACGCTGTAGTCCTTGCCCGAGCCCGTCTGCATCTCCCACGGCTCGGTCAAGAGAGCGGCGTTGAACGAATGGCGTTCCGCCCGCAGGCCCTTCTTCAGCGCCAGATCGCGCTCGACCACCCCTGGATCATAAAGGCGGTTCCAGTGGACGCCTGTCGCGCCTGTCTCGGCGACGACCCGATCGAGCACCTCGGCCGCCACGCCTCTTTTCAGGATCAGCCGCGAGCCGAGCGTCTCCAGCGAGGCCGCGAGCGCCGCCAGCGACTTGTTCAGCCACCACCGGGACGCTGCCCCGATCCGTCTCACGCCGGTCGTCTCATCGAGGATGTAAAGCGGGATCACCGGTCGGCCGCTGCTTACCGCCGCCGTGAGCGCTGGATTGTCCGCAAGGCGCAGGTCGCGCCGGAACCAGACTATGATAGGGGGAACCTCGTTCTCGCCCACTTGTCTCGCCTGCCTCCCGGCTCCACCTTCCGGGCTCCCTTAGCCAGAAAGCGCCGATACGTGACACAGCCCAACGCCGTCGTGGAACTCAAGGCCGGATTGGGCCGCGCCGTGCGGATCGGCAATGCCGAACGCCTGACGCTGATCGCGGGTCCCTGCCAGATGGAGAGCCGCCAGCATGCGCTGGAGACGGCCCATGCGCTGCGTGAGATCGCCGACCGGCTGGATATCGGGCTCGTCTACAAGACCTCCTTCGACAAGGCCAACCGCACCTCGGTCAACGCCCAACGCGGGATCGGCTTGGACGGCGCGCTGCCGGTGTTCGCCGAAATCCGCGAGGTCACCGGCCTGCCGACCCTGACTGACGTACATGAGAACGACCAGTGTGCTCGCGTGGCCGAAGCCGTCGACGTGCTGCAAATCCCGGCCTTCCTCTGCCGTCAGACGGACCTGCTTGTCGCCGCGGCGAAAACTGGCCGGGCGGTGAACGTGAAGAAGGGCCAGTTCCTGGCCCCCTGGGACATGAAGAACGTCGTCGCCAAGGTGACCGGCGCCGGCAATCCCAACGTGCTGGCGACCGAGCGCGGCGTCTCGTTCGGCTACAACACGCTGATCAGCGACATGCGCGCGCTGCCGGAGATGGCCAAGATCGGTTGCCCGATCGTGTTCGACGCCACCCACTCTGTGCAGCAACCCGGCGGTCAGGGGACTTCCTCGGGCGGCCAGCGGGAATATGTGCCGGTGCTGGCGCGGGCCGCCGTGGCCGTGGGCGTCGCCTGCGTCTTCATGGAAACCCACCCGGACCCGGACCACGCGCCCTCCGACGGCCCCAACATGGTGGCGCTGAAGGATTTCGAGCCGCTGGTGCGCGAGCTGCTGGAATACGACGCGCTCGCCAAGCGGCGGGCGGCCTAGCTTCCCCAAATCGGGGCGAGGGGTTAGAGCATCCTCATGGACCTGGCCCGCCTCCAGAACCTGCTGACCGCCGTCTCCGGCGTGCGCGTGGCGTGCGTGGGCGACGTGATGGTCGACCGCTTCGTTTATGGCGAGGTCAGCCGAACCTCTCCGGAAGCGCCGATTCCGGTGCTCCACCGCGGGCGCGAGCAGGCGATGCTCGGCGCTGCGGGCAATGTCGCGCGCAATGTGGCGGCCTTGGGCGGCGTGGCGGCGCTGGCCGGCGTGGTGGGGGATGACGCCGCCGCCGGTGAAGCGCTTGGCATGGTCGGCGCGGAGGCGCGGATCGAGGGTTATCTCGTCGCCGAAAAGGACCGCCCCACCACGGTGAAAACCCGCTACGTAGCCGCCGGCCAGCAGCTGCTTCGCGTCGATGCAGAGGATACTCGGCCAATTGGCGATGACGCCGCCTCCAAACTGCTGTCGGCGATCAAGCATGCAGCCGAAGGGGCAGGCGCCATCCTGCTGTCCGACTACGGCAAGGGCGCCGTGACGCCTGCCGTCATCGAGGCCTGCCACGCAACGGGCGCCAAGGTGATCGTGGATTCGAAGTCCCGCACCTTCGAACGCTATGGCGCGGCGGATGTAATCAAGCCGAACGCCGGCGAACTTGCCCGTGCGACCGACCTGCCCACCGACACTGACGAACAGGTCGAGGTGGCGCTCGCCAGAGCGCTGGAGCTGTCGCCCTGCAAGGCGGTGCTGGTGACCCGCTCGGCCAAGGGCATGTCATTGGCCGTGCGTGGCGAGCCGGTGCGTCACTTCGCCGGTCGGGCGCGGGAAGTGTTCGATGTTTCGGGCGCGGGCGATACGGCGCTGGCGGCGCTGGGGCTCGCGCTGGCGGCAGGGGCCTCGTACGCGGACGCCATCGAGTTCGCGCTGCTGGCCTCCGGCGTGGTGGTCGGCAAGCGCGGCACGGCCACTTGTTCGCCCGAGGAGCTGATCGAGGCCGAAATCACGGCCCACATGGCGCCCGCCGAAGCCAAGATCGTCACGCCGGGCCAGATGGCCGTGCGGGTCGCCGCCTGGCGCGAGCAGGGGCTGAAGATCGGCTTCACCAACGGCTGCTTCGACATCCTGCACAAGGGCCACGTCGCCTATCTGGCGCAGGCCCGCGCCTGGTGCGACCGGCTGATCGTGGGCCTGAACAGCGACCGCTCGGTCCGCGCGCTGAAGGGCGAGGGGCGTCCGGTGAACGATCTGGAATCCCGCGCCCTGGTGCTAGCGGGTCTCAGCGGTGTCGATCTCGTGGCGCCGTTCGATGAAGACACCCCCGTTGAGCTGATCAAGGCCGCGCGGCCGGACGTGCTGATCAAGGGCGCGGACTACACCGAGGATCAGGTGGTCGGCGGCGATCTTGTGAAGGCTTGGGGCGGCGAGGTGAAGCTCGCGCCCATCGTCGAGGGCTATTCGACCACGGCGGCCATCGCGCGCATGACTGAGAAAGTTTGATTGGGGAAGGCATGAACCGGCGCATCATCTTCGTGACCGGCGGCGCCGGCTTCATCGGCTCCAACATCGTCGCCAAGCTGGCCGAGGACGCCACGCTGGATCTGGTCGTCTGCGACCGGCTGCACGATGTCGAATGCGGCAAGTGGCGCAACGTCTCCAAGCACCTGATCGGCGACTTCGTTCATCCCGATAACATGATGGAATGGTTGGAGAAACGGTGGCGCGACGTGGAGGTGGTGATCCACATGGGCGCGGTCTCCTCCACGACCGAACCCGACGCCGACAAGATCATCCACACCAACTTCGGCCTCTCGCGCGACCTCTATCGCTGGTGCACCGACCGGCAGCGGCGGTTCATCTACGCCTCCTCGGCGGCGACCTACGGCGACGGCTCACAGGGCTTCAAGGACGACGACAGCTTTGATGCGCTCAAAGCGCTGCGGCCGCTGAACACCTACGGCTGGTCGAAGGCCCTGTTCGACGTTTTCGCCGCTCGCCAAGCGAGGCGAGATTACAAGCCTCCTCAATGGGTTGGGCTGAAGTTCTTCAATGTTTACGGACCCAACGAAGAGCACAAGCAGTCGATGAAATCGGTCGCCGCGCAGATTTGGCCGAAGGTCCGCGCCGGGCAGGCCGTGCAGCTCTTCAAGTCGCATAACCCCGACTATCCGGACGGCGGGCAGAAGCGCGACTTCGTCTATGTGCGCGACGCCGCCGACGTAGTCGCCTGGCTGGTGGCCAACGAGGGCGTCAACGGCGTCTACAACCTCGGCTCCGGCCAGGCGCGGACCTTCCGCGATGTCGCCGAGACGATGTTCAAGGCCGCCGGACGCGAACCGCAGATCGAGTACTTCGACATGCCGCCCTCGATCCGGGAGAAGTACCAGTACTTCACGGAAGCCGACATGAGCCGCCTGCGCGAGGCCGGCTACACCGCCCCGATGACGCCTTTGGAAGAGGGGCTTACCGACTACGTCCAGCACTATCTGAGCCAGCCCGACCCTTACCGCTGACGCTGGGTCACGCTTGCCGCGCGGGTGACCTCGGTTCAAACTGCCGTTTAAACGATAAGCGGGAGTACGAAACGTGGTCGGGATCACCGCCTGGGGCGCCTATGCGCCTCGCTTGCGCCTGAGCCGAAAAGCCGCCGCCAGCGCCAACGCCTGGGTCGCGCCGAACCTGACGGGTAAGGCCAAGGGCGAGCGGGCGATGGCCAACTGGGACGAGGACGCCCTGACCATGGCCGTCGAGGCCGCGCGCGACGCGTTGGGGCCGGGCGATGACCGCACCTTCGTCGACGCCCTGTACTACGCCTCCACGACCGCGCCCTTCACCGACCGTCTGAACGCGGGGATCGTCTCGGCGGCCCTGACACTGGAGAAGTCGATCAGCGCGGCCGACATCACCGGCTCGCAACGCTGCGGCCTGACCGCGCTGGCGCAGGCGCTGACCGCTGTGAAGGGCGGCGCGGCCAAGACCGTGCTGGTCGCGGGCGGCGAGCACCGCAAGGCGCGCGCAGCCTCGCCGCAGGAGCTGGATTTCGGCGACGGCGCAGCGGCCTTCCTGGTCTCCGGTGGAAGTCCGGTGGCGGAATTCCTCGGCCACGGAGCGGTCACCGACGACTTCGTCGACCACTTCCGGGGGGCGGGCGAGGAGTTCGACTACAGCTGGGAAGAGCGCTGGATCCGCGACGAGGGGATCGTGAAGCTCGTCCCGCCCGCCATTGAGCGTGCGCTGGCGGCTGCCGGGATCGGCGGCGAGCAGGTCACGCACTTCTGCTTCCCGTCCACCTTCTCCGGCATGGGCGCGACGCTGGCCAAGCGGTGCAACATCCCGGCCGAGGCCGTGCGCGACAACCTCGCCGCCGTCATGGGCGAGGCGGGCAGCGCCCACAGCCTGATCATGCTGGCGCATACGCTGGAGAACGCGAACCCCGGCGACATCATCCTGGTCGCGCAGTTCGGCGCCGGGGCGGAGGCGCTCGTCTTCCGCGCCACCGACTACGTGAAGACGCGCCGCCCCGCCCGCGGCGTCACCGGCTCGCTAGCCGACCGCAAGGAAGAGACCAACTACCTGAAGTTCCTGTTCTTCAACGACCTGGTCGAATGGGACAAGGGCATGCGCGCGGAGAAGGACAACAAGACCGCGCTGACCACCCTCTACCGCAACGAAGACATGATCCTGGGCCTGGTCGGCGGCCGGTGCCGCGAGACCGGCGTCGTGCAGTTCCCCCGTACCCGCATCTCCGTCGCACCGAACAACCCTGCGGTCGACACCCAGGAGCCCTACCGGTTCGCCGAGCGGCCGGCTTCGATCCTCAGCTACTCGGCCGACTACCTGACTTTCTCGATGGCCCCGCCGAACCACTACGGCATGGTCGTGTTCGAGGGCGGCGGGCGCATCTTCATGGACATCACCGACGTGGAGCAGGGCGATGTCGAGACCGGCATGCCGGTGAAGATGGCCTTCCGCCTGAAGGAGGTCGACGAGAAGCGCGGCTTCCGCCGCTACTTCTGGAAAGCCATTCCCGACCGCGCCCGCATGGCCGCGGCCCCCGCACAAGCTGCTGAATAGGAGAGACCGACATGGCCATGGGCATCAGGGACAAGGTCGCCATTCTCGGCATGGGCTGCTCCAAGTTCGGCGAGCGCTGGGACGCCGGTCCGGACGATCTAATGGTCGAGGCCTACCTCGAAGCCATGCAGGACGCGGGCATCGAGCCGACGCAACTCGACGCGGCCTGGTTCTCCACCCACGTGGACGAGATGGGGACCGGCAAGGGCGGTACGCCGCTGTCGATGGCGCTGCGCCTGCCCAACATCGCCGTGACGCGGGTCGAGAACTTCTGCGCCTCGGGTTCGGAGGCGTTCCGCGGCGCGGTCTATGCGGTGGCGGCTGGCGCGGCGGACATCGCGCTGGCGGTCGGCGTCGAGAAGCTGAAGGACACCGGCTACGGCGGCCTGCCGGTCGCGAACCCCGGCACGCTGGCGCCGCAAGTGATGCCGAACGGTTCGGCGCCCGGCAACTTCGCGCAGCTCGCGTCCGCCTATCGCGCGAAGCACGGCGTCTCGAAGGACGACCTCAAGCGCGCCATCGCCCACGTCTCGGTGAAAAGCCACGCCAACGGCGCCAAGAACAAGAAGGCCCACCTGCAGAAGGCGGTGACCGAAGAGCAGGTGCTGAACGCGCCGATGATCGCCGAACCGCTGGGCCTGTTCGACTGCTGCGGCGTGTCCGACGGGGCGGCGGCGGCCATCGTGACGACGCCGGAGATCGCCCGCTCGCTCGGCAAGCACGAGCTGGTGACCGTCAAGGCGCTGCAACTGTCGGTCTCGAACGGCTACGAGAGCCAGTACAATCAGTGGGACGGCAGCTACTTCCACACCGCGCGTATCGCGGCCAAGAAGGCCTACCGCGAGGCTGGCATCGAAAAGCCGCGTGAGCAGATTTCGATGATGGAGGTCCACGATTGCTTCTCGATCACCGAGCTGGTGACGATGGAGGACCTGTTTATCTCGGAAGAGGGGCAGGGCTGGCGCGACGTGATGGACGGCTTCTATGACGCCGATGGCGGGGTGCCGTGCCAGATCGACGGCGGCCTGAAGTGCTTCGGCCATCCGATCGGCGCGTCTGGTTTGCGCATGCTCTACGAGATGTACCTTCAGCTGCAGGGCCGCGCGGGCGAGCGCCAGCTCGACAACCCGGTGTTCGGCATGACCCACAACCTCGGCGGCTCGCCGTCGACCAACGTCTGTTCGGTGGCCATCGTCGGGCGCGAGGGGGCCTGACGCGCGGCGCTCCGCTGGTGTAAGCGGAGGCATGGCGCGGCTGACGGGCTTCAAACGCTGGATCGCTCTGGGCATCGCCGCCTTCCTGGTGCTGGCGGTGGCGGCGGCCGTTTTCTATCGCGACGACATCCTGCGCACCGCGCTCGATCCGCGCACGCCCTATCAGGTCTACAAGCCCCCGCGAGCGCCGGACTACACGGAGCGCGACGCCTGGGCGCTGATGCCGACCGATCCGGCCGCCGACAGCGATCTGCCGGTCGATGTCTTCTTCGTCCACCCGACCACCTACAACGGCGGCGGCAACTGGAACGCGCCGATCGACAGCCGCAGCGGCAACGAGGTTCTGACCCGGACCATGCTGCCGAACTATGCGGGGCCGTTCGTGCGGGTCGGCCGCATCTTTGCGCCGCGCTACCGGCAGGCCAGCCTCTACACGCGGCTCACCCTGCGCGACGACGCCCGCGAGGCGCGGCAGTTCGCCTATGGCGATGTGCAGGCGGCGTTCCGCACCTTCGTCGAGCGGTACAACAACGGCCGCCCTTTCGTGCTCGTCGGTGTCGAGCAGGGTGGCGAAATGGCCGCGCGGCTGCTGCGCGATGAGATCGCACCGAACCCGCAGCTCAGGAGCCGGCTGGTTGCCGTCTACCTCATGGACACGGTCGTTCCCGCTGACGAGTACGGGCCTGGCTCGCGAGTTCCCGCCTGCACGTCACGCCAGGAAGCCGGCTGTGTGGTCGCGTGGGCGTCGGCGGTGAAAGGGGATTACGAGCGCGAGCAGGATCTGCTGCAACGCTCGCTAGTCTGGAATGACCATGGGCAGCTTGTGGAGCTTCAGGGCGAGACGCTGTGCGTCAATCCATTACGCGGCGTAGTGACCCCGGAGGCGGTCTCCCAACGCGAGAACCTCGGCGCGGCTAACGCGACCGGCATGGAGTGGGGCGCTCGCCCGGCCTTCCTGCAACGGCAAGCTGGGGCTCAGTGCGTGGACGGGGTACTCCGTGTGACACGACCGAAGTCGCAGGCGTTCAGGCCTTCAGGCTCATGGGCCGACCGGCTGAAAGTGCTGGGCGCCAACCTGTTCTACGCCGACATCGAGGCGGATGCGCAGGCGCGGGTCGGGGCCTTCCTCAGCCGCCCGTCAGAGCCTTCAGCCCCGCATAATTCGGCTGATCGATCCGCACCTGGTCGATGATCGAGGCTTTCAGGTGCGCCAGCACCTGCGCGTCCTTTGCCGTCAGTTCGCCAGACGCCAGCCGGTCGCAAAGCTCCGCGTTCAGCGTGGCGAAGTCGCCGTCGTGGGCGAGGAGCGCCCGCAGGCGCTCGGTGGCGGCGGCCTCGGCGTCCGGGCCCAATTCGATCTCGCGCCGAACGGCCGCCAGCGCGTTCACTGCTACGCGCGCCAGGAAGGCGTCGCGGTCCTTCAGCTGCGGCGCCGCGCGCTGCTCGATGAAACCGATGACGGCGTCGATCAGCTCGAGCGAAGTAGGCGAGGTGATCATGCCGCCTTCTCCAGTAGCGCGAGGAGGTCGATTTCCGTCTCGCTCGTCCGCCGCCCAATCATCGCGCGCTCCACCGAGCTGTCCGCGCCCGACTTCCAGGCCGTGTACATGATCAGGCACATGACGCCCCACTTCAGCGAACCCAGCGTCTGCCAGTAGAGCACCCGCTCCAGCGGGATGGGCGTGCCGCCCGCCGCCTCATACCCGGCCAGCAGTTCCTCATAGTCGCCGAACCCGCCGACCGGCTTGGCCCCGCCGAACCGCCAGGAGGCAGTGCAGATCCAGCCCATGTCCTCGGCCGGATCGCCAAGATGGGCCAGCTCCCAGTCGAGCACGGCGGCAACGCCGGTCTGCGGGTCGAACATGATGTTGCCGTTCCGAAAATCGCCATGGACAAGCACGGGCTGATCGAGCGCCGGCGCGCGATCCTTCAGCCAGCGGAAAGCCGCTTCGAAGATCGGCCGCCTGTCGCCGACCCCGCGGTAGATGGCTTCGTACTTCTCGAGCTCGCTGGCCGCGTCGGAAACGGCCAGTTCCGGCAGACCCTCCAGCGGCGTGGCATGAATACGCGCCAGCACTTCGCCGCACCGTCGGGCGAGCCTGGGTCGAACGGCGGCGAAGGCTTCGTCGCGGACGATGCGGCGGCCAAGCGTTTCGCCCTCGACCTTGCCCATGACATAGGCCTCGCCCAGGCCATCATCTGGCGTGCAGACGTGGACGATGGGCGGCACGGGCGCGCCCTGTCTGGCGGCGGCCTGGATGAGGACGGCCTCCTTGTCGAGGCCGATGGCGTTGCCGCTGCCGGTCATGCCCTCGGGCTTGCGGCGCAGGATCAGCTCGCGGCCGCCCGCCGTGAAGACCCAGGTCTCCTGGCTGGCGCCGCCGGACAGCCGCCGCAGGCCGCTGACGGGGCCAAGACCTAGGGCATTGAGGGCGTCTTCCAGCATGGCGCCAGTTGGAAGGCTTCACCCGGCGTCAGTCAAACCCTCGGGCTTCCAGTCGAACAGCTCTTGCAGGATGCGAACCGCCTTGCCGCGCGGCGAGGTCAGCTGCGGGTCGCGGGCAAGTACGAGGCGCGCATCGTCCGCCGCGACCGCGATGAGATCGCGGTGCGCCACCGGGTCGGCCAGCCGGTAGGCCGGAAAACCGCTCTGGCGCAGGCCCAGCGGGTCGCCGCCGCCGCGCAGCTCTAGGTCAAGTTCGGCAATGGCGAAGCCGTCATCGGTCTTGCGCAGGATGTCGAGGCGCTTTTCCGCGATCTGCGAAAGCGGTGGATCGTAAAGCAGGACGCAGGCGCTCTCGCGGTTGCCCCGACCCACGCGGCCGCGCAACTGGTGGAGTTGCGCCAAGCCAAAGCGCTCGGCCTGCTCGATGACCATGATGGTGGCGTTCGGAACATCGACACCGACTTCGACGACCGTGGTGGCGACGAGAACCGAAACCCGGCCCTCCACGAAATCGGCCATCACCGCGTCCTTCTCGGCCGAAGGCATCTGCCCATGTACGAGGCCGACGGGAAAGCCCAGGATCGTCCGCAGCGCCTTCGCGCGGGCTTCGGCGGCGGCGAGATCGGCCACCTCGGATTCACTGACCAGCGGGCATATCCAGAACGCCTGCGCGCCCTGACCGACGGCGGCTCTAAGCCGCTCCACGATCTCCAGCAGGCGTGGCGTGGGCACAGCGCGTGTGGCGACCGGCGTGCGGCCGGGCGGTTTTTCGTCGATGCGTGAGACATCCAAGTCGCCGTACACCGTCAGCTCCAGCGTGCGCGGGATGGGTGTCGCGGACATGGCCAGCAGATGGACGCCGTCGCCCTTCTCCTGAAGCTGCTTGCGCTGGCTGACGCCGAAGCGGTGCTGTTCGTCGACGACCGCCAGCGCCAGCGCCTTGAACGCTACGTCGTCCTGGAAAAGGGCGTGGGTGCCGACCGCAACCGCCGCCGAGCCGTCCGCGAGCGCGCGCAGCTTCTCCGCCCGGCCGGCGCCCTTGTCGCGGCCGGTCAGGAGCACCGTCTTGATTCCTTGCGCGGCCAGCGGCCCGGCGATGGTCTCGAAGTGCTGGCGGGCAAGGATTTCGGTCGGGGCCATGAAGGCCGACTGCAACCCGGCGGCCGCTACGTCCGCCATGGCCAGCATCGCCACAACCGTCTTGCCCGCGCCGACATCGCCTTGCAGCAGCCGGCTCATCCGTTCGCCGGACGCGAGGTCACCCCGCACCTCGGCCAATGACCGGATCTGCGCGCCGGTCAGACGCCAGGGGAGGGTTTTCTCGATCGCATCCGCCCACTCGCTCCCCCGGATCACCGGCGCCGGGTGCGAGCGTCGAGTGGCCTTGCGTTGGGCGAGCGCCAGCTGGTGAGCGAGCAGTTCGTCGTAGGCCAGCCGCCGGCGGTGACGGGCGAAGAGGCTGACATCGGCCTCACTCTGCGGGTTGTGCAGCTCGACCAGCGTCGCGCGCCAGCCGGGCAGCTTCTCGCGCGCAAGCCAGTGGGGGTCGTTCCATTCCGGCAGCTCGGGCGCGCGTTCCAAGGCCTCAAGCGCGAACTTGCGGATGGTGCGCGAGGGCAGCCCGGCGGTGGCCGGATAGACGGTCTCGATCTGGGGGATGTCCGAGACACGTTCGGCGTCGAGCACATAGTCCGGGTGGACCATCTGAATCTCGGACCCAAAGCGGTCGACCTTGCCGCTGACCGCGCGTCTCGAACCGACGGGGTTCTTGTCTATCAGGTGCTGACCGTGGCCCTTGAACCAGACGAGCGTCAGGAAGCCGGTCCCGTCGAACGCCCGGATTTTCCATGGCAGGTCGCGCCGGGCGGGCTTCTGGTGCTGGTCGATGGTCACGATGAGGGTCTGGACTTCGCCCTCCCGCACCTGATCCACGGTCGTCACCGGCCGCCGCACGAAGCCGCTCGGCGCCAGGAACAGCACGTCGCGCACGATGGGTCCGGCGACCTTCTCCAGCAGGGGCGCAACACGGGCGCCCACGCCTTTCAGCGTGCCGATCGGGGCGAATAGGGGGAACAGAATCTCCGGTCGCATCGCTGACAGCATAGCGCGGCTGGCGCAGGACGCCGCGCGGCTCTATATCCGCCCGCTCGGTTCAAGACGGTTCATGGAAGACACGCGGCTCAAAAGGCTGAAGTTCCGCGCGTGGCATCGCGGTTTTCGGGAAGCGGACCTCATTCTGGGGCCGTTCGCGGACAGCCATGCCGATTCGATGACGCCAGAGCAGCTCGCCGAGTTCGAAGCCCTGCTCGAACAGAACGACCACGACATCTACGGCTGGATCGTCGGCCGTGCGTCCACGCCGCCACAGTTCGAGACCGAGTTGATGACAAAGCTGCGCGCCTTCGACCCATCGGGCAGGGGAGGCGGCCATGGCGCCTGACGGTTCCGCCCGCGTCGCCACGCCAGCCGACATCAAGCGGGTGGCGAAGGAAGACGGGCGGCTCGATCTCTGCGGCGCGCCGGAGGGGTTCGACGCGCTGGTCATGGCCGATATCGCGCGGGCGCGCGGCGGCCTGACCTGCTTCATCGCCAGAGACGGCGGCCGGGCCAGCGCCTTTATCGGTGCGATGGGTTTCTTTGCGCCCGAGGTGGAGATTCTCTTCTTCCCGTCGTGGGATTGCCTGCCCTACGACCGCATCGGCCCGTCGCCCGGCGTGGCCGCCCAGCGGATGGCGACGCTGTCGCGGCTGGCCGGCCAGTTCGATCAGAAGAAGCCGGTGATGCTCGTCACTGCGGCTGCGGCGGCCCTCCAGCGCGTGCCGGAACGAACGGTGGTCTCCAAGGCCAGCTTCAGCGCCAGGCCGGGCCAGGATGTCGACATCAAGGACCTGGAGACCTACTTCGCCGTTAACGGCTACGTGCGCGCTTCGACCGTCTCGGAGAAGGGCGAGTTCGCGATCCGGGGCGGGGTGATCGACGTGTTTCCGCCCGGCGCGGAGGAGCCGGTGCGGCTCGACCTGTTCGGCGACACGCTTGAGAGTATCCGCGGCTTCGACCCCGAGACCCAGCGCTCGACGAAACAGCTGAAGGAAATCGCCCTGCTGCCGGTCAGCGAGGCGCTGCTCGACAAGGACACGATCTCCCGCTTCCGCAAGGGCTACGTCGAGGCTTTCGGGGCGCCGGGCGAGGACCCGCTCTATGAGGCGGTCAGCGAGGGCAACCGCCGCGCCGGGCTCGAGCACTGGCTGCCGCTGCTCTACCCGAAGATGGCGACGCTGTTCGACTACCTGCCGGAGGGTGCGCTGGTCGGCGTCGATCACCTCGCATCCGAAGCCCGCGACGAGCGGCTGGCGATGATCGAGGACGCCTACGACAGCCGCGCGGCGGCCGACAAGAAGTCCTACTACCGACCGCTGGAACCGCGCGCCCTCTACCTGGACGCGGCCGAGTGGGAGACGCGGTTGGCCGAGCGGCCGAACCGCCGCTTCACGCCCTTCCAGCAGGACGGCGCGCTCGATATGGGCGCCAAGCTCGGCAAGAACTTCGTCGCCGAACGCCAGCAGGACAGCGTCAACCTGTTCGAGGCGACCGCCAACCACGCCAATGCGCTGGCTGCGGCCGGTAAGCGGGTGCTGTTCGCCTCCTGGTCCGAAGGCTCATCTGAGCGGCTGGGCCACATGCTGGCCGACCACGGCCTCACGCGCGTGCCGTTCGCGCCCTACTGGCAAGCGGCAAAGGCGGCGGACCCGAAGATTCCGCAGCGCGTGGTGCTGCCGATCGAGAGCGGCTTTGAGACCGAGAACCTCTCCGTCATTTCCGAAACCGACATCCTCGGCGACCGCCTGGCGCGTCCGAGGCGCAAGCGCCGCGCGGCGAACTTCCTGGCCGAGGCCTCGGCGCTGACGCCCGGGGACCTCGTCGTCCACATCGACCACGGCATCGGCCGCTACGAGGGCCTGAAGACGCTTGAGGTGCAGGAGGCGCCGCACGACTGCCTGGAAATCCAGTATTTCGGCGACTCCAAGCTCTACCTGCCGGTCGAGAACATCGACCTCCTGACCCGCTATGGCGCGGACGGAGACGGCGTGCAGCTCGACCGCCTGGGCGGGGCGGCCTGGCAGGCGCGGAAGGCGCGGGCCAAGGAACGGCTGCGCGAGATGGCCGAAGGCCTGATCCTCATCGCCGCCGCCCGCGCGCTGAAGTCCGTGGAGGAGGTCGACCCGCCGCACGGCATCTTCGACGAGTTCTGCGCCCGCTTCCCGTACGAAGAGACCGACGATCAGCTCAACGCCATCGGCGACGTGCTTCAGGACCTGAGCCAGGGCAAGCCGATGGATCGGCTGATCTGCGGCGATGTCGGCTTCGGCAAGACGGAGGTCGCCCTGCGCGCCGCCTTCGTGATCGCCATGAGCGGCAAGCAGGTGGCCATCGTCTGCCCGACCACGCTCCTGGCCCGCCAGCACTACAAGACCTTCTCCGAGCGCTTCCAGGGCTGGCCGGTGAAGGTGCGCCGGCTTTCGCGGCTGGTGCCCGCGAAGGAAGCCGCCGAGACCCGCGAGGGGCTGGCGAACGGCGAGATCGAGATCGTCGTCGGCACCCACGCGATCCTTTCGAAGTCGGTGACCTTCAAGGACCTCGGCCTGGTCATCGTCGATGAGGAGCAGCACTTCGGGGTCAAGCACAAGGAGCGGCTGAAGGAGCTGCGCGCCGACGTGCACGTACTGACTCTGACCGCGACGCCAATCCCCCGCACGCTGCAGATGGCGCTCAGCGGCATCCGCGAGATGAGCATCATCGCCACCCCGCCCATCGACCGGCTGGCGGTGCGCACCTACGTCACCGCCTGGGACCCGATCACGCTGCGCGAAGCGCTGCTCAGGGAAAAGTATCGCGGCGGCCAGTGCTATTTCGTCGTGCCGCGCATCAAGGACCTGCCGGACATGGAGCGCTTCCTGCGCGAGCAGGTCCCGGAGGTGAAGTTCGTCGTCGGTCACGGCCAGATGAGCGCCACCCAGCTAGAGGCGGTGATGGGCGCATTCTACGATGGCGAGTACGACGTGCTTCTGTCGACCACCATCGTCGAAAGCGGCCTGGATATCCCGACCGCCAACACCCTGATCATCCACCGCGCCGACATGTTCGGCCTGGCCCAGCTTTACCAGCTGCGGGGGCGGGTGGGCCGGGCCAAGACGCGAGCCTACGCCTACCTGACCACGCCGAACGAAAAGCAGATCACTCTGTCGGCCGAGAAGCGGTTGAAGGTGCTGCAATCTCTGGACAGCCTGGGGGCCGGCTTCCAACTGGCCAGCCACGACCTCGACATCCGCGGCGGCGGCAACCTGCTGGGCGACGAGCAGAGCGGCCACATCCGCGAGATCGGGGTCGAACTTTACCAGCAGATGCTAGAGGAGGCCGTCGCCGAGTTGCGCGAGCGCCAGGGGCAGGAGGCCGCCCACGCCGACCGGTCATGGTCGCCGCAGATCAACACCGGCGCGGCAGTGCTCATCCCCGAGGACTATGTGCCGGACCTCAACGTGCGGCTTTCGCTCTACCGCCGCCTGTCGGACGCCGAGCGCGTCGAGGACCGCGAAGCGCTGGCCGCCGAACTCATCGACCGCTTCGGCCCGCTGCCGCCCGAGGCCGGACAATTGCTGAAGGTCGTCGCCATCAAGGGCCTCTGCCGCGAAGCCAACGTCGCCAAGATCGACGTGGGGCCGAAGGGCGCGGTCGCCAGCTTCAAGGACGACAATTTCGCCAACCCGGGCGCGCTTATTGAGTTCGTCTCCAAGAACCCGGCGGTCTGGAGAGTGCGGCCGGACAACAAGGTGGTGGTGAAGGGCGAGTGGGAAACGCCTGCTGAGCGCCTCGACGCCGCGGAGCGGATTCTGACGCAGCTCGCGAAGATGGCGAAAGCGGCCTAGGCGGCCATCTCCAGCGCCTTGTCGATCGCCGCGACCAGCCGTTCGGGCGCTTCGGCGCCGACGGCGGCCACCTTGCCCGCGAAGATTATGAAGGGCACGCCGGTGACGCCGGCGCGGACAGCCATCATGTGCTCTTTCGCCACCGCGTCCTTGTCGGCGCCTTCCGACAGCAGCTTCAGAACGGTCATCCGATCCATGCCGTTCGCCTCGGCGATATCGGCCAGCACGACCGGATCGCCGATGTCGCGCAGCTCGGTGAAGTAGGCGTGCATGACAGCTTCCATCACCGGCCGCTGTAGCCCTTGCCCCTGAGCCCAGCGGATCAGCCGATGCGCGGCGTTGGTGTTGGGGCTGATCGGGATATCCATCAGCTTGAGATCGAGGCCTTCCTCGGCCGCCGCCTCGGTCAGGGCTTCGAGCATCGCCCTGCGGCGCTCGGGGTCGGCGAACTTAGTGGCCATGTAGGCGCGGCGGTCGACGCCTTCCTCGGGGATGGAGGGATCGAGCTGGTAAGGCCGCCAGACGACTTCGGCCTGGACATCAGGGCGCATGGCCAGCGCCTTCTCCAGCCGCCGCCAGCCGAGGTAGCACCAGGGGCAGACAACGTCGGCGATGAAGTCGATGTGGAGGGCCTGCGTCACCCTCGAAAGATGGGTCAGCTGGCCTTGCGGTGCAACGCCCGGAACGCGGCGTGCTCCAGCGCGTGGGCGGCGTCGTCGCCTTCTTCCAGTTCGGCGACGCCGATCTCGAAGTCGGCCACGAACGGCGACTTGCCGTCGCCGGCGTCGAAGGCGGTGCAGCCGATGACGGCGGTGATCCGCTCGGCGGCGGTGCGGGCGGCCGCCAGCGGCGTGGAGGGCAGGGCGAGCGCGAAGACTTCGGGCGCCAGCCGGGCGGCGGTATCCTCGGCGCGGACCAGGCGGCCGATCATCGAGCCGATCTGCGGGATGGCGCGGTCGAGCCAGCCTCCGGCGCGGGCGGAGACGATGGTGGGGCTGTCGGCGATCTTCAGCACACAGACCGAAAGCGGCCGGTTGCGCTCCTGCGCGGCCTTGGCCAGGCGCGACAGGTGGGTCGCGAAGAGGTCGCGGGTGAACAGGCCGGTGGCCGCGTCCATCAGGCCCGAGCTGCGCGCCTTCTCCAGCGCATTGCGGATGGCGCTCTGGCGGCGGTAGGCGCGGGCGAGTTCGACGACGCGGCGGGCGGTCTCGTCCTCCGCCGTCATCGGCGAGGCGATGTCCGAGACGCCCCGGTGGAAGGCTTCGGCCATGGTGATCTTGCTGCCCGCGCTGAGGTAGAGCAGCGTCGGCACGTGATAGAGGCGGGTGTTGCGCCGCATGCCCGCGGCGATCGACATGGCTTCGGCCTCGTTCTCGCCGGCCCAGAGGACCACGGCGTCGAACGGCCGCTCGTGCAGATAGTCGAAGGCCGTGTAGGCGGTGAAGGCGCCCACCACATCGGCGCCATGCCGCGCCAGCGCGTTGGAAAGCGCCAGGAACTGCGGCGCGGGCTCTCCGATGGCCAGAATGCGGAAAGGCGCTGTCGAGGCCGGCGGCAGCTGCAGCGTACGGCCGCGTTCGGTGAAGGTGCGGCGGCGAAGCTCGAACTCCTCTTCCGCCACCGCCATGCGGACCAGCGACTCCAGTCGTAATGCGGCCTGCGCAGGATGCAGCGGCGCGCCGAGCACGAGGTCGAAGCCCTCCATCGCCGGGTTCGGTTCGCCGATGGCGATGGTGGGAAGGTGGCGCGGCGCGCTGGCTTCCTTGAGCCGCTTGCCGAGGGTGACCATGTCATCGCCCGCCGCGAGGTCGACGACCGCGCCTTCGATCTGGCGATCGCTCACGGCGGCGATGGCGGCTGAGACGCCGCGCGCGACGACGGCCGGCCATCCGAGCTTCGCCAGACCCTCGGCGAGAGGCGTGGCGAACTCGTCCTTCGAGACAATCAGGATGCGAGCGTCGTCCGCCAAATCTTTCACCCCTTTGATTCGCGCGAGGGAATCGCACGCAAGAGATTAGCAGGCGGTTAGGATACGGCGCAGTGCGGCGTCTTGCCTGACCCTCCGTCATGGCGGCTATCTGTCCGGAAAGCAGAGGAGCGAGCGTCATGGGCAAGGGACCGCTGTCGGGACTGAAGGTGCTGGAGTTCGCGGGAATTGGCCCCGGGCCCTTCTGCGGCATGCTGCTGTCGGACCTGGGCGCGGACGTGGTTCGCATCGACCGCAAGGGCTCCGGCCGCGCCGCGCCCTGGGACATCACCGCGCGAGGGCGCCGGTCGGTGGCGCTGGACCTGAAGCAACCGGCCGCCGTCGAAACCTGCCTGAAGCTGATGGAGACCGCCGACGCGGTGTTCGAGGGCTTCCGGCCGGGCGTCATGGAGCGGCTGGGTCTCGGGCCCGAGGTGGCGCTGAAGCGCAATCCCAGGCTCGTCTATGGCCGCATGACCGGCTGGGGGCAGACCGGTCCTTACGCCAAGGCCGCCGGGCACGACATGAACTACATCGCCATCACCGGCGCGCTGCACGCCATCGGGACCACCGACAAGCCGGTCCCGCCGTTGAACCTGGTGGGCGACTTCGGCGGCGGCGCGCTCTACCTCGCCTTCGGGCTGATGGTCGGGGTGATCCAGGCGCGCGAGACTGGGCGGGGGCAGGTGATCGACTGCGCGATGAGCGATGGCGCCGCCTCCCTGATGGCCATGTTCTACGGCTTCAAGGCCGCCGGCATGTGGAAGGACGAGCGGCGGAGCAACCTGCTGGATGGCGGCGCCCACTTCTACGACACCTACCAGTGCGCCGACGGCAAGTGGGTCTCCATCGGGTCGATCGAGCCGCAGTTCTATGGGCTTCTCCTCGAAAAGACCGGCATCGACGACCCGCAGTTCAAGGGCCAGATGAACCGCGATGAGTGGCCGCAGCTGCGCGAGAAGCTCGCCGCCGTCATCGCCACGAAGACGCAAGCCGAGTGGTGCGAGCTGATGGAAGCGACCGATGTCTGCTTCGCGCCTGTGCTGACGCTGGAAGAAGCTCCGAACCACGCTCATAACGCCGCCCGCCAGACCTTCGTGGAGATCGGCGGCGTCACCCAGCCCGCGCCCGCGCCACGCTTCTCGGCCACGCCCGGCGAGATCCAGGGCCCGCCGCCGGCCATCGGGGCCCACAACGACGCGGCGCTGACCGACTGGGGCTTTGCGGCGGCCGAGATCGAGACCCTCAAAGAGCAAGGCGCGCTCTGAAATCGCCCTTTTTCGTTCAGCCCCGGTTCAGCCGCCGGGCGCCAATTTCCATGCGTGGCTGCCCGACACGCTCTCCCGTCCCTCGATAGTGGCGGGTAGCCAACCAGGAAGATGGCAAGGTCATCCTGGCGGCGCGCCGTATCCCCATACGGCGCGCCGTTGCCATTTAAGGCCACGAAAGGCAGGTTCCGGCCATGTCCGAATCCCGCTGGCGCGAGCTCGATCCGCTTTACTGGCTGCGCGAAGGCGTGCGGGTCACGGGCAAGGCCCTGACGCGGATGTGGGGCCGGGACGTGATGCTCTACACGGGCGGCGTCTCCTTCTTCGTCATGCTGGCGGTCTTTCCGGGGCTCGCCATCGCCATCGGCCTCTACAGCCTGCTGACCGATCCCGCGCAGGTGGCCCAACAGATGGACGCTCTGGCGCAGGTCGTGCCGGCCGCCGCCCAGGGCCTGATCACCGACCAACTCGCCCGGTTGGTGCGCACCCCGCACATGGCTGTCTCGGCCCAGAGCGGCGTCGCCGTGATCATCGGCGGATACGCCGCTCACCGGGGCTTCAAGGCGCTGTTGGCCGGGCTGTCGTTCATCCATGACGAGGACAACCCGCACGGCTTCTTCGGCTTCAACTTCATGGCTCTGGTCGTTCTGATCTGCGCTTTTGCGTTGGCCGGGGCGGTGGCGGCGGTGTTCATTACCTTCCGGCTGCTGTCGGCGACGCTTCACTTCAAGCCGTTCGCCCATGTGCCGTGGCTCTACAGCGAGTGGACCTGGACCAGCGCGGCGCTGATCCTCGCCATGACGCTGATCTACCGCTACGCCATGTCGCGCGACCCGGTCGTCTGGCGCGCCTCGGTCGTGGGGGGAGCGGCGGCGACGGGACTGTTCCTGTTCGCCTCCTGGCTCTGCGCGATCTACGTCGAGCAGGTGGCGCATCTGGGCGCCACCTACGGGTCGGTGGCGACCTTCGTGGTCTTCCTGATCTGGCTGTCGTGGAGCGTGAACGCCATCTTCTTCGGCGGGGCGCTGGCGACCGAGGTGGAGCTGGCCATCAAGGCGGCGCCGCCGAAGCTGCTGCCCGATCTGCGCGGCGAGGAGCCTATCGTTTCCGCACGCGGAAAGTAGTTTCCGCCGCCTCGAGCAGCTCCAGCCCCTGCTGATTGCAGAAGTGCGGCACGTCGATCCTGGCCATGGGATCGTCGGCCAGCAGGCGCACCACCGTCCCCGCTCCAACCCCCTCCAGCGCGCGCCGCAGCCGCAACGTCGGCACCGGGCATTTGTGGCCGCGGGCGTCGACGAGGATCTCTTCCGAATCAGCCACGGCAACCGCCCTCCGCGCCGGGGCGTTGAACCGCGATAGTAACGGAGGAAATCATGGCGCCGCGTCCTACCTGGCAGGGTCACCTTCGCCTGTCGCTGGTGACCTGTCCCGTGGCTCTCTACACCGCAACGCAGAGCTCGGGCGATGTGCGTTTCAACATGCTCCACAAGACCACGCACAACCGCATCAAGATGATCCCTACCGATCCCGAGACCGGGCCGGTCGAGCGCGCCGACATCGTCAAGGGCTACGAGTACGAGAAGGGCGAGTACATCATCGTCACGCCCGAGGAGATCGAGTCCGTGCGGCTGGAAAGCACCCGGACCATCGACATCGAGCGGTTCGTTGAGGCCGAGGACATCGACCGCCTCTACTGGAACGACCCCTACTACCTGCTGCCCGACGGCAAGCTGGCGCTGGAGGCCTTCACCGTCATCCGCGAGGCCATGCGCGAGGCCGACAAGATGGCGCTTGGCCGGGTGGTGATGCACCAGCGCGAGCGAATGCTGGCTCTGGAGCCGCGCGACAAGGGTCTCCTGGCCTACACCCTGCGCAGTCACGACGAGGTGCGAAACCCGGCGACCTACTTCGACGAAATCCCCGACCACAAGGCCGACCCGCAGATGATCGCCATCGCCCAGAAGATCATCGAGCAGCAGTCCGGCCCGTTCGAGCCCGAGGAATTCAAGGACCACTACGAAGAGGCCCTGCGCGCCCTGATCGCCGAGAAGCAGAAGGGCAAGGGTCGCGTGGTCCATGTCGACGAGCCGAAGGACACCAACGTCGTCGACCTGATGGAGGCGCTGCGCCGCAGCCTCGGCCAAAGCGGCGGCGAACGGCGCAAGCCCGCCGAGCGCAAGGCTGCTCCGGCGAAGAAGAAGGTTGCTGCAAAGGCGCCGGCGCGGAAGAAGGCGTCGTAGGGCCCCAGAGTCTCCACTGGCCGCGATCGCATTCGCGCGCACGGACGCAGGCCAGGCGCGCAGGGATGCGCACATATGCGCGTACGTGTGCGGTTGAGCGGTTTCCGAGGCGGCGGACAAGGGGCGATGCGGAAGGCGAGGGGCTCATCCGGTCAGGATAAGGCCGCCGGCCAGGGAGCGGATAAGTCCAGCACGGCAGGGGCGAAGTGGGGTCGAATGTCTCTGGAGTATTTGTCTCCAGTTGGGGCGTGTGGTCGGGCTTTCGCTTGATTTCTCAAGCCTTAGCGCCTAGTTAGCCCGCCATCTCACACGCAGGCGTTCGGCAGGTGCGGGTCAATCCCCGTATTCCGCCGTTCCGGTCCCTCACCCGAGGGAATTGCCTGCGGAGGTTTGAACCGGAAGAAGGAT
>Ga0157373_10000684_pt1 | contig 26574 bp, 23 predicted proteins | sample C65metaG_FD_113460 | JGI IMG/M metagenome (GOLD analysis project Ga0157373, IMG submission 113460) | Corn rhizosphere microbial communities from Kellogg Biological Station, Michigan, USA - C6-5 metaG | ecosystem: Host-associated > Plants > Roots > Rhizosphere > Soil | place: USA: Michigan... | reverse complement strand
CCCGGCTGCCAACAGCAGGGACACCCCGTCCAGAACGCTCATGGAAGATCTCCGTGTTACGGCGTATTGCCGCGTGTGGAGGCATTGTCGGAAAGGAGGCTGTAAAGGAACGAGACCGAGGGGTGCAGCGGGGCATAAAGAAAGCGTAAAGAGTGGGTTTATGCGGGCTTTACAACAGGTTTTTGCCCCGTCAGGCCGGGCCTCTTCGCGAGCCGGCTCGCTCCCACACTTTGAAATGCATTCCCCTGTGGGAGCGAGCCTGCTCGCGAAGACGGCATAACAGTCAACATCGCACTCAACTGGCGCACAAAAAGCAGTTATTGCGCCGCGAACATCCCCGATACGACAGCTTTCAACTCATTACGACTTGTTTCACAGCCATGGCACGCCCACTGCACACGCCCTCCCCCGAGCTTTCCAAACCGTTCAGGGAGCATGCGCATGAACACACAACTCAAACCCACGCTGGGCACATTGCACCTTTGGGGCATCGCCGTCGGGCTGGTGATTTCCGGTGAGTATTTCGGCTGGAGTTACGGCTGGGGCGTGGCCGGTACACTGGGCTTTCTGGTGACCTCGTTCATGGTCGCCACCATGTACACCTGCTTCATCTTCAGCTTTACCGAACTGACCACGGCGATTCCCCACGCGGGTGGGCCATTCGCCTACAGCCGACGGGCGTTCGGTGAAAAAGGCGGACTGATCGCCGGGCTAGCGACGCTGATCGAATTCGTCTTCGCCCCACCGGCCATCGCCTTGGCAATTGGCGCCTATCTGAATGTGCAGTTTCCGGCACTCGATCCGAAACACGCGGCGGTCGGAGCCTACATCGTGTTCATGACCCTGAACATTCTCGGGGTGAAGCTGGCGGCGACGTTCGAGCTGATCGTCTGCGTGCTGGCGGTGATCGAATTACTGGTGTTCATGGGCGTGGTCGCGCCGGCGTTCAGCTTCAGCAGCTTTGCCCTGAACGGCTGGGCCGGGTCCGACGTGTTCGGTGCGCCGGCGATTGCCGGGATGTTCGCCGCGATTCCGTTTGCGATCTGGTTTTTCCTCGCCATCGAAGGCGCGGCGATGGCTGCCGAAGAAGCCAAGGATCCCAAGCGCACGATCCCCAAGGCCTACATCAGCGGCATCCTGACCCTGGTGTTGCTGGCGATGGGCGTGATGTTCTTTGCCGGCGGCGTTGGCGACTGGCGCACCTTGGCCAACATCAACGACCCGTTGCCACAGGCGATGAAAACCGTAGTCGGCGACAACTCCGGCTGGCTGCACATGCTGGTGTGGATCGGTCTGTTCGGTCTGGTGGCAAGTTTCCACGGGATTATCCTCGGCTACTCGCGACAGTTTTTCGCCCTCGCCCGCGCCGGATACCTGCCGGCCTCGCTGGCGAAACTGTCGCGTTTCCAGACCCCGCACCGTGCAATCATCGCCGGCGGCGTGATCGGTATTGCCGCGATCTACAGCGACGGCCTGATCAACCTCGGCGGCATGACCCTGACCGCTGCGATGATCACTATGGCCGTGTTCGGCGCCATCGTCATGTACATCATGAGCATGCTCAGTCTGTTCAAACTGCGCAAAAGCGAACCGAATCTGGAGCGGACTTTCCGCGCGCCGTGCTATCCGCTGATTCCGCTGATCGCACTGCTGCTGGCAGTGGTGTGCCTGATCGCCATGGCTTGGTTCAACGCGCTGATCGGGCTGATTTTCCTTGGCTTCATGGCGGTGGGCTTCGGCTACTTCCTGCTCACCGGCCAGTTGCGCGCCGACGCGCCGGCCGATGCGATGCTGACGGGCCAATAACCCATCATGCAGGAGTTGCCGAAGGCTGCGATCTTTTGATCTTGTTTTTGAAAAAGCAAAGTCAACAGATCGCAGCCTTCGGCAGCGCCTACAGGGAATTAAGGCGTAGCGGGGATCTCGGGCTTAGAATGGAACCACTGCGAACTGACTTCGCTCAAAAGTGGTATGCAGCAGTGCAGGCGAAATCCTCGCCCGTCGAGCTGCCATTAAGGAGAGCCGTTATGCCCTGGTATGCCTGGTTGATTCTGGTCGTTGCAATCGGCTCGATCGTTGGCGGATTGATGATGCTGCGCGACACTGCCAACAAGGTCGAACTGACCGACGAAGAACGCAAGCGCGTTGCGCAGCGCAATGCCGAAGCGGACATCAAGGACGCGCAAGACCGTTGAACGAAAAACCCCGCCTGAATCGGCGGGGTTTGTTTTTTTAGGCACGTTTCGTTGCCGTTACTCGCACATAAGGATCATATTGAACTCAACAACCGAATTTTAAGCAGTAGAAGTACAGTCACCATGTCATTTTCCTTGGTTAAGATGGCGGTCTTGTTGCGGAGAGTTCCACATGCGTTACTCGCAAGATCATAAAGCTCAGACCCATCAGCGAATCATCAAGGAAGCCTCGGCGCGGTTTCGCAAGGACGGCATCGGTGCCACCGGCCTGCAACCGCTGATGAAAGCATTGGGGCTGACTCACGGCGGCTTCTACTCACACTTCAAATCCAAGGACGAACTGGTCGAAAAAGCCCTGCAGGCAGCGAGCGATCAAGTCGACGGCTTGTGCGCCGAGATCTTTGCCCAGGAAAATCCGCTGCACGCGTTTATCGACACCTATCTGTCCGAATGGCATCAGACCTCACCGCACGAAGGCTGCCCGCTGCTGACCATTTCTTCAGAACTGGGCCTGCGCGGGCAGCCTAGCCCGACCAGTGATCATGTGCTCAGCAGTCGACTGGATCAGATCGCAAATACGCTGAACGGCGACGACAGAGCCGACCAGGCCATCGTCATCATGTCGACGCTGGTGGGCGCGTTGTTGCTGTCGCGCAGTGTCGCCGACGTCGAGTTGGCCCAACGCATCCTCGACGTCACTCGCGATCACCTCAAGCAATCACAGGATTAAGCCTGCCAGCGCTTGAACACCACGCTGGCGTTCACCCCGCCAAAACCGAAACCGTTGGATAACGCATATTCGATCGGCATCGGACGTGCTTGGCCGTGAACGATGTCTACGCCTGCGCTCGCCGGGTCCGGGTTGTCGAAATTGAGCGTCGGTGGCACAACCTGATCGCGGATAGCCAACAAGGTGAAGATCGCTTCCAGCCCGCCCGCTGCCCCGAGCAAATGCCCCGTGGCCGACTTGGTCGAGGTCACGGCAATTTTATTCTCGGTGCCGAACAACGCCTTGATGGCGGCCAACTCGCCGAGATCGCCCACCGGGGTGGACGTCGCATGCGCATTGAGGTGCTGCACCTGATCCGGCGCGACACCTGCCTGAGCCAGCGCCAACTGCATCGCCCGTCGCGCACCGCTGCCATCTTCCGGCCCGGCAGTGAGGTGATAGGCATCGGCAGTGGTGCCATAACCGACCAGTTCGGCCAATGGCTGGGCCCCGCGTGCCAGTGCATGTTCCAGCGATTCGATCACCAGCAGCCCGGCGCCCTCGCCCATTACGAAACCATCACGCCGGCTGTCGAACGGTCTTGAGGCACGTTCGGGGGTGTCGTTGTAGCCGCTGGACAGCGCTCGGGCTGCGGCAAAACCGGCCAGACTGACCCGGTCAATACAGGCTTCCGCACCGCCGCAAACAGCGATATCCGCTTCACCGGCACGAATCATCCGAGCAGCATCGCCAATCGCCTGCACTCCGGCAGCACAGGCCGTCACCGGTGCACCCAGTGGGCCTTTCAAAGCGTGCTGGATCGATACATGCCCGGCTGCCAGATTGACCAGGAATGACGGAATGGTGAACGGCGACAGACGACGCGGGCCACGACTGTCGGTCGTGCGTACGGCGTCGGCTATCGCACCGAATCCGCCAACACCGGAGCCGATGATCGTTGCGGTGCGTACCTGATCCTGCTCCTCGGACGGTTGCCAACCGGCCTGAGCCAATGCTTGTCGCGCCGCTTCCATGGCGAACAGTATGAAGCGATCCATTTTCTTCTGTTCTTTCGGTGGCGTGGCGCGATCCGGATCGAAACCGGCTTCGGCGTCATCCGCCGCCGTTGGCACCATCCCGGCGACCCGGGTCGGCAGATCGGCGCTCACCGCATCCGGCAAATTGCGCAAGCCCGAGCGCCCGGCCAGCAAACGCTGCCAGACAATTTCGACATCACTGCCCAAAGGCGAAACCAGACCCATGCCGGTGACAACAATTCGACGCTGACTCATACCGCAGTTACCTCTGATCAGTTTTTGTAGCGTTGAGCCGCCGAGCTGCGCGACAGATTCGGCGCCATGACATGCCGCGCACGTACAAACGCCTGCCATTCACCTTCGTCCGGCAGCGACGGGATAGTAATCAACTCGCCCTGATCCAGACCGGCCAACGCCGCGTCCACCATCTCGCCAGCCTCCATCACCATCTCCGCCGGAATACCACTGGCGTCGATGCCAGAGCGCTCCCAGATCTCGGTGCGAGTAACGCCAGGCAACACCGCTTGCACTTTGACGCCGGTGCCTTCGAGTTCGCTGTTGAGCGACTGGGTCAGGCTCAATACGTAGGCTTTGCTGGCGCTGTAGGTCGCGTTGAAGCGCTCCGGAAACAACGCCACCACCGAGGCGATGTTGATGATCGTGCCGCGACCGGCCTTGGTGAAACTGGCGGCAGCCGCCGAAGCCAGCAGGGTCACGGCCGTGACATTCAACTGAATCAGCCGCTCCAGTTGCTCGGCGTCAGAATTGGCCAGCAGACCGTCGGCCGCCACGCCCGCGTTGTTCACCAACAGACTGATGCCCGAATCACTGCGCAGGCGTTGCTGGAGTTTGAGGACATCGTCCTTTTGCGTCAGGTCTGCTTTGAGCACTTCGACCTTTACTCCGTGGGCCTCGCGCAATTGGTTCGCTGCGCTTTCCAGACGCTGCTGATCGCGGGCGACCAACAGCAAATCAAAACCACGCGCTGCCAGCCGCTGCGCGTACACCGCACCAATGCCGGAAGAAGCTCCGGTGATGAGGGCTGTACCTTGAGATTGAACTGGACTCATGAGGGCGCTCCTGAAACGGATTGGGATCTGGCCTCCAAGTCTCAAAGGCCTGGAGGCGACAGAAATTATTATAGGCATAATCTAAAGCCAATATGATACCCATAATTTTAAGCTTGCCGACAAACGTAGCAACGCGCCCTTCTGTGGAATCTCAGGCTCCCGAAAACAGAAAGGCCGGTCAATGACCGGCCCCTTGGCTTTGAACAATCAGCTTAGTTCACTTCCAGCTTGTCGCGATTGCGATCCAGGATCGCCTTTCCGATGCCTTTCACTTCCAGTAATTCATCCACGGATGCAAACGGCCCGTTTGTTTCACGATAGGCAACAATCGCTTTCGCCTTTGACTCACCTACGCCTGCCAACTCCTTTTGCAAGGTAAGCACGTCAGCCTCATTGAGATCTATTTTATGACTCGCCGACATGACGGCAGCACCCATCGCCGAAGAGGACTGGCTTAGATCCGGGCTGACGACAGGGCCGGCAATCGCGGCAATCGAAACGCTGGTAAGCAGGGCGAAGACCAAAGAATAGAAACAACCGATACGCATAAGTGCAGCTCCATGACATCCATTGGGAAAGCAGCATTTCCTAACGCTGCTGACCCAAATCTAGGCCATCTCCGGGTGGAGTCAAAACTGCAACTATTACAGGATATGAGACAGTTAAGGTTCGAGACGTCGTTGCTGATAGATCCAGTCGACGATCTCACCGTCCGGGGTGTACCCGCTCACCGTTTCGCGCAGCAACTGGCGAACACGTGCGTAATCGTCATGCTCAACTGCAGCGAGCAGGTCAATCAGTCGACTTTTCAGCGTATCCCAGGACAAGTAGTCCTCGTTGGCGGTCATGATCATCGGATGCTGCGTGGCTGAAACGTTGTCGCCTATCAATAGTTCCTCGTAGAGCTTTTCGCCGGGACGCAGTCCGGTAAACTCGATGGCAATGTCGCCATGCGGGTTTTTCTCCGAACGCACACTTAAGCCGGACAGGTGAATCATTTTTTCCGCGAGTTCAACGATTTTTACCGGCTCGCCCATATCCAGAACAAATACATCACCGCCCTGGCCCATTGACCCTGCCTGGATCACGAGTTGTGCCGCTTCCGGGATCGTCATGAAGTAACGAGTGATTTTGGGGTGGGTGACCGTCAATGGCCCACCGGATTTGATCTGCTTGTGGAAAAGCGGAATCACCGATCCGGAAGAGCCCAGAACATTACCAAAACGTACCATCGTGAAACGCGTCTTGTTGACCCGGGATACATTGGAGTTGTCACCGAAAAGAACCGGGGCGACTTCCCTGCTTAGAGCCTGCAACGTCAATTCGGCCAAACGCTTGGTACTGCCCATGACATTCGTCGGGCGTACTGCCTTGTCTGTAGAGATCAATACGAAGTTGGCAACGCCGGATTGCAATGCGGCCTGCGCCGTATGAAGCGTGCCGATGACGTTATTCAGGACGCCCTCGGCAATATTGTGCTCCACCATTGGCACGTGTTTATACGCTGCGGCGTGATAAACAGTGTCCACCCGCCAAGTACGCATGATTTCCAGCAACTTCTCCTGATTACGAACAGAACCCAGTATAGGTATCAGGCGCACCGACGAGGACTCGCGGGTCACTCGCTGCTCCAACTCGGACAAAATGCTGTAGAGGTTGAACTCGCTATGTTCGAAAAGTAAGAGAGTCGTAGGCCGTAATGCCAGAATCTGCCGACACAGCTCGGAACCAATCGATCCACCGGCGCCGGTTACCAGAACCGTCTGCGACCGGATGCAATGCTCTAGCAAATCCTCTTGGGCAGGCACAGCGTCCCGCCCCAGCAGATCGGCGATATCGACTTCCTGAATATCATCGACTTTCACACGACCGCTGGCCAAGTCCATGAACCCGGGCACACTTCTTACATGTAATGGATAGCTTTCCAGCAAACCGAGGATTTCCCGGCGCCGAGCGCGAGAGGAAGAAGGTACCGCCAGCAGGATTTCCTGAGCGCCCGTCTCGTCGATCATCTGCTGTATATGTTTTGGCTTATACACCTGCAATCCGGAAATGACGCGATCGGCGATGCTGCTATCGTCGTCAATGAACGCCACCGGGCGCATGGCCCTGCCCATGCGCAACGCAGCAACCAGCTGGTTGCCGGCTGCACCGGCGCCATAGATTGCAACTTTCGGCAAGCCGTTGTCCCGACTGGTAAAAGGTACATGCTGAGCGGCGGAGAACCAGTCGCCCAGAAAGTATTGACGCATTGCCAATCGCAATCCACCAATCATGATGAGACTGAGCCACCAATAATTGAAAATGATCGAGCGTGGAACAACGTTCTGGTGATTGCTGTACCAATAGACAACAACGCCCAGGATCAAAGAGGAAAGACTGACAGCCTTGATGATGGCAATGAGTGCGTCATTACCAAAATAGCGCATTACCGCGCGGTACATTCCAAAGCGTATGAACAGCGGAATTGCAACGACAGGCGCACTGATGAACAACCAGAGGTGGTGTGTAAAGGGATTGACCATTTCGTCGATTCCCAGGCGCACGACAAATGACATCCACAAGGCGAACCAAACCAGAAGGATATCGGTTACCACTTGCAAAATTCGTTTCTGTCGACGCGGAAGGTTCAACAAAAAAGCTTTTATCTTATCCATAACCTCGTTGAACACCTTTCAGCTCCTGAAACAAAAAACAAATATTCGCGCGCTAGAATCTCTGGGCTTGCACGCTCTGCCGCGAGAAGAAAGCCCAGTGCGGTTACTCCAACTCGCCCGCCTTGAACTTGATGGCGAGAAAAACAAGAGGCACGTATGCCAAAACAAGCCCGGCCAGCCCATCCAAGCCTAGCACTGCAACGCTGAACCCTATCGGTAGCAGCCACACTATGTTGATCAGTCCCACCGCCAACGTGACGGGGAGATGCTTGCCATAGCGGCGCGATGCGAACTGATAGGCGTGACTGCGATGGGCTTCATAGACTTTGTCGCCCCGCAACAAACGTCGAACAAGCGTAAACGTAGCATCAACCACGAACACGCCCAGCAGGATCAGCCATACCCAGAGAAACTTCGGCGCCGCCCAGGCCGCCTGAAGCGACAAAGCACCGAGCATGATACCGAGAAAACCACTCCCTGCATCCCCCATGAAAATGCGCGCAGGCGGGAAGTTCCAGTAGAGAAAGCCAAGCACAGCTGCCGCCAGAAGCAAGGGAGCCCATGCCAGGTTGGCAAATCCGGAATACCAGTAGATCAGGCTCGCACCGAGGCACGCACACAGCGCTTCGACACTGGCGATACCATCGATACCATCCATGAAGTTGTACAGATTGAGCATCCAGACCAGATAAACGGCGGCCAGAGCGGATCCCAACCAGCCAAGATTGACCGTAAACCCGAACAGATCAATGACCGGCAGCCCCCCCAGCCAGTAAAGCACCCAAGCGGCTGCGGTGAAGTGTCCGAGTAATCGCCAACGCGCGGCGATGTGCCCATGATCGTCGAGAAATCCCAATACAGCGACACCGGCGCCCGCGCCAAAGAGCGCAATGGTCACTGTCCAGGACAAGCCATCCGCCCCTGCGGATAAAGGCAAGGCCGCCAGAAAACTCAACACAATGGCAACGCCTCCGCCCCTTGGCGTAGGAACCGAATGTGAACTTCGCGCGTTCGGAATATCAATCAGGCTGCGACTCAACGCGTAGCGTCGCAGGAGCCATGTCAAAACCAACGTCATCAAAAAGACAGTAAGCGTCAACCCAAGCAGGACAGTCATCAACAACTCCATTTCGCCCGCCCTGATCCACAGAGCATTGGCATCAAACTGATTTTGACTTTGTTCTAAAGTCGTTCGCGGTCTTGGCCAGACCTTCATCCAGACTCTTGATCGGAGACCACCCCAGCACTTCACGGGTCTTGCTGATATCCACTTGAAGAGAGCCGTTGAGTCGCTGCGCAATATCCGCTCTGCCGAGAATCTTCGCAGCAATATTCATGAGCGCTGCCGGAACAGGTATCAACCGGGCCGGTTTCCCGAGTGCTGCGGCCATTCGGCTGAGCAGTTCGGTAGTCGAAACATCTTCACCGTCGCTGACCATGAACGTCTGATTGGCGGCCGCGGGATGATCCAGGCATGTCATGATCAGATCGACAAGATTATCCAATGACACCAGACTTCGCTTATTGCGAATCGCACCAAACGGCAAAGGAATGCCCTTGTCGAGCCAACTCATCATGCTTCTGAAGTTGGCCTTCACGCCCGGTCCGTAAATCAAAACAGGGCGAATAATCACGATTTCAATCCCGGTCTCTTGCGACACGCGCAGCAAACCCTGTTCGGCCTCCATCTTGGAAATGCCGTAGGGGTCCAGAGGCGCCGGCACATCGTCAGACTTGAAAGGCGAGCCTGGAGCAGTTGCTTCACCATTGACCTTGATGGAACTGACAAAAATAAAACGTCGCACACCTGCAGCCGCAGCTCGCCGCGCCAGATCCAGAGTCAAATCAACGTTGACGGCACGAAATTCCGCCAAAGGATCGACTGAGGTGTCATTCATGACGTGCACTCGAGCTGCGCAATGGACAACGGCTGCGACGTCATCAAAACGCACACTCGAAAGGTCGGTACCCTGCTCGGGCATTACGGAGATTTGCACTTGCGGCGCAACAATAGCGTTACGTTGTCGAACAAGCGCGACAACCTCATGCTTTTGACTCAACAGCCGCTCGACCAAGGCGCTGCCGACGAATCCGGTAGCACCGGTTACTAGAATTTTATTACTCATCGGGAGGCGGCCTCCAGCTTTCGATAAATATCCAGATGCTGTTGCACCACTTTGTCCAAATCGAATGCCTCTTGTGCCAGACGCCGTCCCGCAGCCCCCATGCGTTGGCGCGTCGGCGCATCTTCGATCAATCGTTGCAGCGCATCGGCCAGGGCAACTGGGTCCTTAACAGGAACCAGCAAACCTGTAATGTCACGCTCGATTGCATCTCGGCAGCCTGGAACATCAGTGGTCACCACCGCTCTCCCGCAGGCAGCCGCTTCGACCAGCACTTTCGGCAACCCTTCACGATAGGAAGGCAAAACCACAATATGCGCCGCCGCGAAAAGCGTCGAAATATCCTGGCGGTACCCAAGCAGTTCAACCAGACCTTCATCTCGCCACGTCAGCATTTGCGCCTCGGTGATCGTGGCGGGATTACCAGGATCGACGTCGCCGATCAGCTGGAAACGGGCATTGACACCCCGAGACTTGAGAAGACGCGCCGCTTCTACGAACTCGACAACACCCTTGTCACGCAGCAGGCGCGCCGCCAGGCTGACGACCGGAGTGTCAGTTTCGATCTCAGGCTCAAATGCATAAAGTTCCAGATTCACCCCGGAGCCGCGAATCATTGCCGCCTTTGTCCGATCCAAGGCACCCATTCGAATCAGCAAATCGCGATCATCCGGATTCTGGAAAATCACGCGCAGATTCTTCTTGCCCAGCGCCAATCGATAGAAAGTGCGGACAACTGTGCGCAAAACAGAGGCCTTGAGACCTTTGGACAAAAAGACAAAACCCAACCCGGACACCGCGGCAACCACACTTTTCACAGGCGACAGGCGCGCGGCAATACCACCGTAAATCACCGGTTTGATGGTGACCAGATGCAGTATCTGCGGCCTTATACGCCAAAGTAAGCGCCAAATCGCTAACAGCGTCAGAAACTCGCGCAGCGGATTACTCCCGCTACGGGACAAAGGCAAAACATGGTGCACGAAGCCACGCTCAGTGATCGTCTTCACCGCATCCCCGCCCATACTGGCAACATGAACTTCATAGCCGGCACTTTGCGCGCCTTCGGCCACGGCAAGACGATGGGATACGAAGAAGCCCGGGTCATTGACTATCATCAAGAAAGTCCGTGCCATTACTGCTCATCCAACCAGGATTGAAACATCAACACACTCCATAGGTGATGCTGCCAGTTGCGCTTGCCTTCGAGGTGTTCTTCCCACATTTTTCGAATAGGCTCGGGGTTGAAGTAGCCATCCTTCACAAGTCTCTGTTCCGCAAGAAGTGCTTCAGCCCATTCTCGCAAAGGCCCACGCAACCAGCTGTCCAGCGGAATACCGAAACCTTGCTTTGGACGCTCGATAAGTTCTTTGGGCACATGACGGTAAAGCACCTGCCGCAACAACCACTTCCCTTGACCCTCGCGAATTTTAAGATTGATCGGCATCCGCCAAGCGAGTTCGAACACACGGTGATCCAGCATCGGAACTCGCGTTTCCAGGCTGACCGCCATTGACGCTCTGTCCACCTTGACCAGGATGTCATCTGACATATAGCCCCGGGCGTCCATGGCCATCATCCAATGTTCGAAGTTATCGGCCTGCGGCCAATTCTCGGAATCGGTAAAAAGATTCTTTGGCTCGCGACCACCTTTAACAACGCTAACGGGATCCGACCAATGACTGTTCAACTGGCGATAGAACGCTTCACCGCTCGACAAAGCCAGGACCCCTGCCAACTTATGCGCTTTATCACCCGGAGTGGTCAGGTGGAAACGCTTGGGAAGTAAGGGCTTTGCCATGCCATATAGCCGGTCCCAAGTGGAAGGCTTGAGTGAACGCAACAGAGTTGCCCCGCAAACACGCATAATCCGCGGTAAACGATTCATCCGTCCCCAGACTTTGCGTGCAACCAGATAGCGGTTGTAACCCCCGAACAACTCGTCACCCGCATCACCGCTCAGAACGACCTTTACATGTTGCTCTGCCATCTGGCTGACAAGGAAGGTCGGGATCTGAGAACTGTCTCCGAACGGCTCGCAGTAAATGGTAGACAAGTGAGGAATCACTGCGAGCGCGTCCTCTGGGCGCACATACAATTCAGAATGTTCGGTACCTAAATGCTTCGCGACGGCTTTCGCATGAACAGCCTCATCATATCCCCCCTCGTCAAAGCCAATGGTGAAGGTCTTGATTGGGCGGCTGCTCTGGGCCTGCATCAGGGCAACAATAGTGCTGCTGTCTACACCACCGCTGAGGAATGCTCCTAGCGGAACGTCCGCGAGCATCTGTTGACCGATACTCTTCGACAGTTGCGCTTCCAAGAGATCAACAGCCTCTTGCGGTGTACCGGCAAAAGGGTGCGCTATGCCTTTTTTTACAACCTCATTAACACTCCAGTACGTTGTTACCTGGGTGTTCTTCGCATTTGATATGTTATCTAGAGACAAGCTCAGATAACCGCCGGCAGGCAGTTTGTAGATTCCTTTGTAAATACTGTAGGGAGCAGGAACGCAGTTATGACGCAAGTAAAGCGTCAACGCATCGCGATCAATCTCGCCGCTGAAATCCGGATAGGATTTAAGTGCTTTAAGTTCGGAGGCAAACAGCAGCGTATTATTCTGCCATCCGTAATAAAGCGGCTTCTCCCCCAACCGATCTCGAGCCAGCGTCAAGATGCACTGTTGCTTGTCCCAGAACGCAAACGCAAACATCCCGACAGCGGCCTTGAGCGTTGTCTCCACTCCCCAGAAAATCAGGCAATTCAGTAAAACCTCGGTATCGGAATGCCCACGCAATTCCAACTCGCAACCGTCTTCAACCAATCGCTCCCGGAGTTCATGGTGGTTGTAGATCTCACCGTTGAAAACGATCACGTAACGTCCGTTGATCGAATGCATAGGCTGATGCCCGGCCGGGGAAAGATCGACAATCGCTAGTCGACGGTGCCCTAACGCCAAGCCAACCGAGGGATCTACCCATACGCCAGAGTCATCTGGACCACGGTGGGTGATCGCATCGTTCATCTTCGTAATGATGGGTTCCAACTCAAAATCTGAATGCGCACTGAAAAAACCGGTGAACCCACACATCAATGAAATTCCTTGCTCGCGCTAATTTGCTCATACACTGTGGTGAAGCGCGCCTTCGCACAGTCCATCGTGAAATTGTCATGAACTCTTTGACGAGCCTTCTCACCCAACGCAACGCGCTCGTTGTGATTCAACGCGATAAGCCGACGTAATCCTTCCGCCAATGCCTCGCAGTTTTCAGGTTCCACTATGATACCTGCGTCACCGAGCAAGAAAGCCGCATCACCTACATGGGTAGCTACGCACGGCAACCCAACAGTCATGGCCTCCCCCAAAACATTGGGGAAACCCTCCGTGCGGGAATGCAGACAAAAGATATCCATAGCTTTCAGACAGGCTGCAACATCACGTCTCTCACCAAGCAATACAAAACGATCAGAATAGCCGGCCGCCTCTATCAGCGAGATTAACGTCTTATTGTCACGATTCAGCTCACGGCCGACCAGTAAAAATTTAACATTCGGACTGTCGGCACATAACAGCAGTGCGGCTCTTATAAAATTCTCATGGTCTTTGTCGGGATTATATCTACCCAGACTCCCAACAACTAAATCGCCAGACGCAAATAGCGCAGTGGCGCGAATAGCATTTCGATCTTGAGTGGTAGCCGTTAGTACCTCTGGATTAAATCCATTCGGAATAACGATCATCTTGCTATTGTCATAGCCGATATTCACATGGGCTTTGCGAGAAGCTTCGGCAGCGCACACAATAACTCTAGGGATCTTGCTCGAAAGAGCAGCGCACACTTTCCTTATCAGCCCTGTTACGCGACTGACGCCGCCGCCCACATCAGTCGTTCGAATCCCCCAAATTACATTTCGAATACCCGCTAAACGCGCCGCCACCCCGCCAATCAGATCGGCATGATACATCCAGGTTTGCACGATGTCCGGTTGCTTCTGGCGAAAAAAACGATAAAGCCTGTACATTACTTTAGGGATGTCATATACCCCACGCATCCCCATTGTGCTGACGTTGATACCCTGTTTTTGAAGCAGTGGTCCAACTATCCCTAGATCAGTGAGGGATACTACGAAATGCTCTTGCGCAGCATCATCTTGGAAAGACCCGACCAGTCGCTGAAGCATCAATTCTGCCCCGCCAACATTCAAGCCAATGATTACATGCACCACTCTCATTAAGCCTGTACCTCATACCAGGCTTGAAACATCAGAATGCTCCAAAGCTTTGTGGAATGATCCACCCTGCCTTTCAAGTGTTCCGACCAGATTTTTCTAACCATTGGAACGTTGAAGAAACCCTCATTCCGCAATCGAGCCTCTCCAAGTAAAGTCTCTGCCCAATCCTTCAGCGGCCCTCGAAGCCAGCCACCAACCGGAATTGAGAATCCCTTTTTCGGGCGCTCGATCAACTCTCGTGGCACATGACGATATAGCACCTCGCGAAGAATCCACTTTCCTTTCCCATCGCGAATCTTCATATGCAAAGGAACCGTCCAAGCGAACTCTACAACCCGGTGATCGAGCATGGGAACTCGCGTCTCGAGACTGTTAGCCATGGCCGCACGATCAACCTTGACCAAAATATCGTCGACCATATAAGTCCCCGAATCGATAGCCATCATCCAATTCCGGTAACTATCGGTGGCAGGCCAGTCGCTGCTGTTATTCAGAAGAGTCATCGGTTCATGAGCCCCTAAAACAAGATCATCGGGACTTTGCCAATGACTGATCAAACGGCGATAAAAGTCTTCGCTGCTAGTTGAAGGCATAACATTGGATAATTTCTTAAACTTTTCCGGCAGAGGCGCGGCCGCCAACAATGTTTGGAGCCCCTGACGCAACGGAAGCGGTATCTTGCTCAGCTTACTCCATATTCTGGGCGACATTTGATAAGTATTATAACCACCAAAAAGTTCATCACCAGCATCACCACTTAAAGACACCGTCACATGCTCCCGAGCCATTTGACTGACCAGAAAGGTAGGTATTTGCGAACTATCAGCGAATGGCTCACAATAAATATGTGGTAACTTTGGAATTAAAGACAGTGCGTCATCAGAGCTGACATATATTTCAGAATGTTCCGTGCGCAAATGCTTTGAGACGGCCAGCGCATGCTCTGCCTCGTTATAACCTGGTTCATTAAAACCAATAGTAAACGTCTTTACAGGCCGACTGCTTTGAGCCTGCATAAGTGAAACAATTGTACTGCTGTCCACTCCGCCACTTAAAAAAGCACCGAGCGGCACATCAGAAAGCATCTGTCCTTGAATGCTTTGATTTAACTGATGCTCTAAAGCGCTTATCGCCTCGGCATCGGAACCCGCGAACTGATTTTGTAATCCATTATTGATCGCGTCGTTAAGTTTCCAGTAAGCTAGCGGCTCACAACTCTTTGATAAATCGTCAACTTTTATGCTGACATAGTGACCCGGCAGCAGCTTTTTTATTCCTTGATAAATGCTCAATGGCGCAGGAATATAGTTATGGCGCATAAACAAAGAAATGGCGTCGCGATTAATTACCGCCTTGAACGAAGGATGTACTTTTAGCGACTTAAGCTCAGAGCCGAATAACAGTACATCACCTTGCCATCCCCAATAGAGTGGTTTTTCTCCGAGACGATCACGCGCCAACGTGAGCGTGCGACTTTGCAGATCCCACAGAGCGATGGCAAACATGCCAACTGTTGTGGCAAGCGTCTTTTCAACTCCCCAACGTGTAAAACAGGCAAGCAGGGTTTCCGTGTCAGAATGGCCATTCCAGGCTTCTGTCCATCCCTCACCACTCAGTTGCTCACGCAAATCCAGGTGGTTATAGATCTCACCATTAAAAGCGATGACATAGCGCCCGCATTTGGAAGACATCGGCTGATGACCAGCAGCGGAGATGTCGACAATGGCAAGGCGGCGATGCGAGAGGCCGATACAACCCTCCGCCCCCAGCCACTCACCATGATCATCAGGTCCTCTATGCAAAAGCGCATCGCCCATTTTTTTGAGCAAATCTATGGAGCTGGAAGCATCCGCTGTGGGTGTAAAAAATCCGGAAAAGCCACACATTGGTTCTAAGTATCCCTGATTCAACCGCTTGATGACGACTACAAGAAAATATACAAAATTGAATTCTAAAACTCATTAACTACATATAATTTTCGACTCCCCAACCGAGTCCAGGCTGGAAGAATCTTGGATACCACTGCATAACAAAATAAAACAAAAAAAGCAACAAATAAGCTTGCAGTCGCCAGGATGTCAAGCGTAGTCCAGATACCAGAATCAAAATTAAAGCACTTTCAAAAATCCTCGCGGAAACCGGAAGAAAGAAATAGGTCGCAAGATAGAAAACCAGCATCCCTATTTGAAATCCGTTTTCTTTTATGAATTCTTTACCTTGTGAAAAATAAACAAATGCAACAGCGCTCCAGAAAATAAATCCCAAACCACTTATCTCTAAGTTATTTTCTCCATAAACCCCAGCCTGACGTGCCCCAAGGCTGGAGGCGAGCGCCAGCGTCAAAAACGATGCACTGCCTCCAACCAAGGCAAACGACATCAGTCGCAATCCGGAAGAGAATTTTAGAAAGCCCAAGAATCTATTGCAATAATAGACCGCAACTACAAAGAAAAATGAAGCATGAATAAATGGAGTGAGCAGTATCAGCAAATTGCGGGAATACTTACCTCGAGCAAACCAACCCAGCAAAAAAACAGAAACACAAAACCCCTGCCTGAGGTGAATCACGTAATTCTTTAGAACCTGAGGCAAAAGAAGAAACAGAAACAAAATGAAAAAAAATCGACTATCTATTTTCAGAATTAAATAAGAACTGACAAAGGCCGAAAAGAATATAATAATACGTACAGTTTCCTGATCACTTAACACCAGAGAAAACAGCATATTAACGAAAAGCCAAAATGGCTCATTTGTAAGAAAATGAGCAAAACCTTCGTTTAATCCACGAGTTATGAGTTCCGCAGAGTTCGTAACATAGAGCAAGTAGTTATCCCGATCTACAAATGCGTCTACAGGCAGCGATGCAAGAACGGAGGCAAAGATAAGCGCAAGCAAAAAAGACGCAACCGTATAAAGAGGCGTGGGTTTAAACTTTATAACGTTAGAATTTTCCACTTATTGCACCTAATTCAAGCATTTCGATAAACAGCGCGATCACTCGACTGAACTGACGACCTGACTTAAAGTCTTCCCTGCCAGTTTCAGCCGGACAGAGTAAGTACCAACGCTCGCCGTGTACAAAATTCGGAATAACCATGACCGCCTCCTGCCTAGCGCCGACTTAAGCACAGGAAAGGCTTTAACCTCAGCGAAATTTTTTACACACGCCTCCATGGAAAACATCTCGGATTTTTTTACGTGCGCCTGGCTAAGCGAAGCCTTTTCATCTTCTGAACTATTATAAAAATCCAGAAAAAGACTCATAACATCTTTCTTAGGATAAAGATTATCTTCATTATAAGAAAACCCAGGAATCTCGCTGAAGAAACCGTACGTTTCAGCTTCTGTAACGCTCTCTATGCCAACGATTGATGGAACACCCAAACCGGAAGCTTCGATCAGTGCTGTCCCTGAACCAATAAACACATCGAAATCAGATACAACTTTTGAAAACTCGGAATAGTTAAATCCACCCTTTAACGTAACGATAGCTTCTAATTTGAGCTCATTAATCTTCTCAGAGATTTTTTCCTTTAGCGGACCTTCTCCATAAATGTCATAGCTGACTTGAATTCCTTGGGCCATGATTTTATCGACAACATCGAGCATCCAAATATTATAGGTTTTAAAGTCGACCAATCTTCCAACCGTACCAATCCTCAGACGGTTGCTAAAAATCTTTGTCGGGATTTCCTTGCGTTGATTGATGACGCCCAATGGAAAGACATTCACATCACTGAAGTCTTTACCTGTCATACCGGAATAAAACTCAACCATCTTTTCATTGAAAAATATCAACGCATAATGTTGATGCAACAAGTTGAAAAAATCACGATTACGTCTTTCAAAATAAGGCAAACTGTTTAAATTACGCCCCCAACAAAATTCCATTGAATGGTATAGACCAATGGAAACTGGAAGCTCTCGCCCCCCTGAAGAGGCAAGTCGCAAAGCCATGTGTGCACAAAAACCGTTTGACACATGCACTGACTCAACGGAACTTAAAATTTCCTCGACAACGTCAGTTCGAAGAGGGTACAACAAAGACAACTGGTAAAACATGCTCCAAGATTGCGCAAAAGCTGGATGTATGAAATCTTCCAGGAAGTAGACATCCGCACATTCTCGAGCTTGACTTACGAGTTCCTTGTTACTTTTTGACTCTTGTGACAAAAGCACAATTTTTGTAGCCAGCCCTTGCTCTTTTCGAGCCTGCGCCATTCGTACATAGAACGTTTCTATACCACCCATCGCCAGAGAACCATGTACAAATAACATTTACAGCCGACCTCTCACTAACCCAATCAAATACAAAATTTTGTTTGCATAAAAAACAGCACTCAAAATCAATACACTGAACCACATAAAATATGGCAATACTCCAAGAGTATCACCGTATAAGGAAACAACCGCGGATACGACAACCACTGAAGATGAACAAATTAAAAATTTCCCATGTGGAAACCGCACCCATAACAAGTTGGACACCTCAGCCCTTAAGAAGAGATAAAGCAGGAATGCAATAGCGCTGGCCGCTGCGGCACCTCCAGCGCCAAACTGCGGAATAAGTATGTAGTTCAACAAAAGATTGAGCATCATGCTGATCACAGTGACAATGGGTAGATAGCGGGTTTTCCTGGATATGCTGACGCCTACCCCAGAGACTTCGGCAATCATTATAAACAGCGGTGGCACCATGCATGCCGGGAGCATGAAACGGGTTGCAGCGTAAGATTCTGGTAGAAGCCAACTGACTAAAAAAGAAAATAATGCAACTACAGCAATTAACACCAATGATACGAACTGGACCAGTTCGATTACATCACCGACCTTTTCCTCGGCAACACCGTCCGCGACCCACTTATAGATCATCGGATGCCAAATAGTTGTAAATATTTGTTGAAAAAGTATCGCCACGCCTGCCAAGGTCGACGCGATTGAATAAACAGCCAACTCTGACAACGACGATAGTTGCTTTAGCATTATCCTGTCTAAAAAACTCAGCCCCCAAAAAGCCAAGCCATTCAACATCAACGGAAATCCAAAGTAAAACAAAGCTTTGACACCAACGCTTTCTTGTTTTCCTTTACCTGAAGGTCGATATTCAACGCGCAGATAAAACGCCATAATTAAAACAACGAGCAACCAGCTCAAGCCTTGCATACTTGCCAGTGCGGTAAAATTATTTATTTCAGGAAAAAAATACACGCACAAAACAAGCAGCAAGAATAGTAGCTTGGGAAATACCCTGGTCATACTGTAGGCAAACGAAAGCTCCTTCATTCTTAAAAACACAGAAAGAAATCGCTCAAAATACAATATTATAGCCGACACCAAAAAAACCAAAAACAATAACTGGCTTTTAATCTCAAAGAGCCAATAGGAAACCCCCTCAGCATAAAAGCAAATTACGACCATTGATAGTAACAATGCAGACAAACCAGGAACCAAACAGCTCCTGGCTAATTGACCTGTATTAATTACTTCGTTGAAATTCCTCACGTACGATTGATCAAGCCCAAAAGAAAAAAACACCACAATCAACGACAGCGAAAGCTGAAAAAGTGCTATGCGCCCTACATCATCCGGAGGGAACAGCCACGCCAGTAAAGGTAACGTTAATAGACTAAGCAAGGCTCCTAGAGCGGTTCCCACTGCATAGACAGAAACCGTTCTAAAATTCAACTAAAGAACTCCTGAACCGCATTGACTACTTGGTTCACTTCAATTTCACTGATACCAAACCAAATAGGCAAACGAATCAAGCGCTCACTTTCTTTGGTAGTATTTACATCAGAGCCATGAAATCGACTGTAGCGCTCCCCGCATACAGCAGAGTGTAAAGGCACATAATGAAATACCGCGTGAACTTTCTGTTCACTCAAATGCTTTAGTAACTGAGTGCGAACTTTCAGGTCGTCAACCTTAAGATAAAACATATGAGCATTATGTTCACACTCTGAAGGCACAGAAGGCAGGCTTATTGCGCCAGTGGACGCAAGTGGAGCAAGCTTTGAATAATAAGAGTTCCAAGTTAATAAACGATTACTCTTAATCTCCTCCGCCTTCTCCAGTTGTCCCCAGAGGAACGCAGCCTGAAGTTCGGATGGAAGATAACTGCTACCGATATCCACCCAGCTATATTTATCGACCATACCGCGAAAAAACTGGCTACGATTGGTACCTTTTTCGCGAATAATTTCTGCTCGACCAACGAATTGCTTATCATTGATCAGCAACAAGCCACCTTCGCCACCGCTTGTATAGTTCTTCGTCTCATGAAAGCTGTATGCACCAAGATGTCCAATGCTTCCTAGGGCGCGGCCTTTATAAGTAGCATTTTGACCCTGGGCGGCATCTTCAATAACGAAAAGTTTATACCGCTCAGCAATATCCATAATGGTTTCCATTTCGCAAGCTACGCCTGCATAATGGACTGGCACGATGGCTTTTGTTTTCGAAGTGATAGCCGATTCAATAAGCGCCTCATCAATATTCATAGTATCTTTTCGGATATCGACAAATACGATTTTTGCACCACGAAGCACAAATGCGTTTGCTGTACTGACAAACGTATAGCTGGGCATGATGACCTCATCACCCGGCTGAATATCAATCAGTATAGCGGCCATCTCTAAAGCTTGCGTACACGATGGAGTCAATAACGCCTTGGAACAGGAAGTATTGCTTTCAAACCATTGATGGCATAGCACACTATAATGACCGTCGCCGGAAATTTTAGAGCTACGCATGGCTTCCATTACATACCGATCTTCATTTCCAGTATAAGGAGGCTTATTAAACGGAATCATATTTTCACCATCACAGTTACGACTCATCATGAGAACGTGCTTAGACACTACTGCTATATTTTACGATTGACCTATGAATTTCTTTCTGACAAAAACTGCTTTTCCAACTCAAGAAGCTTATTGCTTCTGTCTTTCATACGCTTTGCTGGCGATCCGACATATATACCCCAAGGACTCGTACTCTTGGTAACAAGAGTCATCGCACCGATCGAACAACCCTCTTCTACGGTGACACCTGGAAAAATAACAGCATTTGCACCAACAATAACGTGTTTCTTTAACCATACCGGCGCAAATTTTTCATTTTTAAACTTGCGCGGAACCAATGAGTTGGTTAGCGTCTCCCCAGAATAATCATCAGATTGAGAAAAAACTTTGACACCATAAGCGAGTGTACAGAAGTCCTCTAAAACGATACCAGGAATTCCACCGGCAACTAAACACATCGGAGTAATATGATTATAACTACCTATAGTAATGTTACCTGAAAGCACACAAAGGTCATCAATACGGGAATAGTCACCCACTTCAATCAGTTCAGCATTATAAACACATGCCTTATCACTGATTTTCACATCTTTGCCAAGCTTTTTGAAACCCATCGCTTGTAATTGGGTGACGCTTAGATAAGCCATAAAAACTCTCTAACCAATATCAATTCATTTCAAAAAAGCAACATACCATGGCATAGCCTTGGCGATACCTTGTTCAATACCAAAGGATGGTGCATAGCCCAAAAGCTCACTGATTTTGGTAATGTCGGCTTGCGAATGACGAACATCACCAGCTCGGAAGTCACGGTAAACGGCGTCTTTTGTGTAATTCACCTTATTGAGCGCCAACTCCGATTTAAGTGTCGCAAAAAGCAAGTTAAGATCAGTACGGCCACTGACTGCAACGTTGTATACCTGATTCAGCGCTTTTTCATCTTTTGTCGTCGCAGCCAAGAGGTTCGCTTGAACTGTATTTTCGATGAAACAGAAGTCTCGGCTGGTCTGACCGTCACCATTAATGAAAACGTCTTCGCCCTTGATCATCGAAGCAGTCCATTTCGGTATTACGGCTGCGTACGCTCCTGCTGGATCCTGGCGCTTACCGAAAACATTAAAATAGCGCAAACCAACTGTCTTGAATCCGTAGCAGCGAGAGAAAACGTCTGCGTAAAGTTCATTAACGTATTTCGTGACCGCGTATGGAGACAATGGTTTGCCAATCACGTCCTCTACTTTAGGCAAGCCTGGATGATCACCATAAGTTGAACTACTTGCCGCATACGTAAAGCTTTCAACCTTTGCGTCCCGCGCTGCCACCAACATATTCAAGAAACCATCAATATTGGTCGAATTAGTGGTAATTGGATCATTCAAAGAACGTGGTACGGATCCGAGAGCCGCTTGGTGCAGGACATAGTTCACACCGGAACAAGCTGCATTACAGGCATCCAGGTCTCGAATATCACCCTCTATCAGCTTGAAACGCGACCATTGTTCCGGGGTTACCTGCTGCTTGACCTCTTCAAGATTATGCAAGTGTCCAGTCGCAAAATTATCCAGACCAACTACAAATTGATCGAGCTTAAGTAAAGTCTCGAGCAAGTTCGACCCGATAAATCCGGCCACACCAGTGACGAGCCATTTTTTTGGACTCAGCGGTAGATCTTTTAATAAACCTTCGTATCGCGTCATATAATTCGATTCAAATAATGTTGGTCAAAGCCCAAGTTAATACTTGGGCGATTAAGAACCGGTAATTACAAACGAATATCGGACTCCGAGCTTTCAAGCAAATACTTCAGGTCATAAAGCACATGCTCTGGCTTGCCGAAAGAACGGATTTTTTCTACACCCAACGATTTGAACTCGTTGTGGGCTACCGCCACGACGATACCATCATAAGCATTTTGCGCTGGCTGAGTCATCGGCGTAATTCCATACTCATGCTGAGCTTCTGCACTGTCCGCCCAAGGATCAAATACATCGACTTCGATATTATGCTCTTTCAACTCAGCAATAATATCTACGACACGAGTGTTGCGAAGATCAGGGCAATTTTCTTTAAATGTGAGCCCCATGACCAAAATACGTGCGCCATCAACGTGAATCCGGCGCTTCAACATAGCTTTTACCAACTGAGATACTACATAGGCCCCCATTCCATCATTCAAGCGACGGCCAGCAAGGATGATTTCAGGGTGATAACCTATGGCTTGAGCCTTATGCGTCAGATAGTAAGGATCAACACCTATACAATGCCCCCCCACCAGACCTGGACGGAACGGCAAGAAGTTCCACTTCGTGCCGGCAGCCTGCAATACCGCCTCGGTATCGATTCCCATCTTGTTAAAAATGATTGCCAGCTCATTAATCAGCGCGATATTGACGTCCCGCTGTGTGTTTTCAATGACTTTTGCTGCTTCAGCGACCTTAATACTACTAGCTTTATGAGTACCCGCTGTGATGATTTCGTTATACAGATCATCAACAAGATCAGCCACTTCAGGTGTAGAACCCGCCGTTACCTTTTTGATAGTGGTAACACGGTGTTCTTTATCACCAGGATTAATCCGCTCAGGACTGTAACCGGCAAAAAAGTCCACATTGAATTTCAATCCGGAGACTCGCTCAAGGACTGGTACACAGTCCTCTTCCGTTGCACCCGGATATACAGTGGACTCATAAATGACGATATCGCCTTTTTTCAAAACCTTACCGATCGTTTCGGAAGCTTTAATTAACGGCGTGAGATCGGGTTGCTTGTACTGATCGATAGGCGTTGGAACCGTTACGATGAATACATTGCAGCCTACAAGTGTGTCCAGGTCATGACTAAAACGAAGGTGCTCGGCTTGTTTAAGCTCTTCGTTATCAACTTCCAGCGTTGAATCGTGGCCTGCCTGGAGCGCGGCGATACGCGACTGGTTAATATCGAACCCTACAACTGCTCGGCGCTTGCCAAACTCTACTGCCAAAGGCAGCCCCACGTATCCTAAGCCGATAATGGCAAGCTTAATATCTTTTAGTTGATGCATAATCAAAGCCTAAATTATCCTATGAATTAGTTCTTGATAAATCCGAACAACCCCGAACTCACCGAGCATATTTCCATATTTCGGGTCAGGGGATGTATAAGTGCATAGCTCTTATATAACGGATTTTCCCCGGCACGCTGACTTCGCGAAGCACCATGTTGCGCAGGTAGCCTAAAAAGCACAGCGTCGAGGACTTTCTTTCCAGCGGAGCCGCTGTATTTTGATTTCACTGCGAACGTGGGCTTGGCGAGTGATCGCCAGCCCTCGAGCCGAACACTCGCTTGTGTCCCGCGCCCCGTCGTCGCAACGATGTTCACGTGTCAAACCAGCTCGAGGCTGAGCGAGCATGAACGAAGTGCGCAGCAACATATGCCTGCACTGCGCCGATGGGTTGCTCGATCACTTTTCCACCAATGCATTTCTTGCACCATTTCGAATTGCATTGCTAGCACCTCCTCGTCTGGCGGGGCTGCTCATGGACCAGCACTCTCGCTCTCGTTTGATAATTCCATGGCCCTGTAGCCTAGCGGGCAACCTATGCCTGCTATCAGTCGATATAACGCCCTTTGGCCGTTAATTATACGACCACTGGAGTACTTCTGTTAATTGAAATTAAGGAGAGATGGCTTTTTTTGGATAGCATGCTAACGACCTTGACTCATACAATCCTTCGAAAAACAAGCCCTAAAACCAAGATGATCACTGAGAGAATATAGATCTCGAATCAGCTCAGAATTACAGATTCACCTCATGACATTGCGCCACGCGGGCTACTTACAAGCAAGCAGGATGAAAGGAATTAGAGATTGGAGAAAAAACATCATCGCATGAAATTTTTTTATTTCAGGCCGCGCTGCAGCATCAAACTGCAGCTCAACCTGACAACACCAGTCCGACATTCAGCTCAAAGCCTTGGCGCGACCTTTAGCAATAAATACCCTTACAAATGCGATGAACAAACTTAAAACGACGCCGATGAATAGCCCTTGCAACATGATCAGCATTTTATTCGGCTTAATCGGGAAATCAGGCGAATATATTGCGCCATCCATACGATAGACAGAAATCGATTCAGGCGTAACTTTCATTCCCTTGAAATACTCTAAGCGAGACTCCAGGGAGCGCAACCCATCAATGAAGGGATCTTCCATTTTACGGGTTTCAAGATTCTCGATCTCAGCCTTTAACGCCTTTGTACCGCGCATGTAGATTAGCTGCCCTTCCATACTCCCGGACATTTCAGCAGAAAGATTACCTGAAATAATCAGAGGCTTTTCAAGATTAATTTCTTCAGCAACTCGCAAAGCCTCTTTCAGCTTGATAATCCAGTCCTCGCGAATAGCTAACCCCTTATCTCGCCGGATCGAAATTTGCCTCTCAAGGTCACCAGCACGCACCTGAGCTTCTCGCTGAGCGTTTTGAATTATTTCCTGTTTTGCCGCCTCACCCGCTTTCTTGACATAAATATCTACCCATTCTGCGATCTGGCTTGCTTTACGACCCTGGAAAGATACAGAGTAACGATCAGGTAACTCCTTGGAGCTAGGAGCAATCGAAAGTTTCGACGTGAATTGCGTATACAGTATTTCTTGAGACTGTTTTTGCTCTGCCTCCGTCAACGTTGGCAGATACATACTCAAAAAGAGTTCGCGCTTCAAAGATTCAGATTGGAGGTTTCGAAGATAAACCGAGTAGACTTCTTTAACGGTGAAAGGATCCATATCAGACTTTTTGTCACGTCCGAAATTCAGCGCAACGATATCACTTTGCTTTGGCGGCAAAACATAGGCACGCGCTTCGTAAACAGGCTTGGCCAAATACGCATAGATAACCGCTGCCAAAAGGCATGTAACCGTTATCAACAAAATCAGTCTTTTTTGAGAAAACATCTCTTGAAAAATCTCATAAAGATCGATTTCATCATTACTTGACTGAGGCCCATGATTATTTTGCATACAACCGCCATACCCTTTATTTATATCAGGAGATTACCCACTTCAGGGAATTCGCGCTGAACGTTATTTTTTCATGATTTAATTGTTCAGGAGATCAAACCCGACCCCGGATTTTCAGAAAATCCAATCAGGAACGACGCCGCCCTCTCCCACCCATCACACGTCATTGATCACGCATGTGGGTCTGATTCATATCTCTTCCATGTCTACGACGCAATAAGAACAGTGCCCGTAGCGCTGGTCCAACCAGCATGCCAAGCAGCAGCGTCAAGATAATAAAAAGTGAAATAGGTAATCGCGGAGTCTGCACCCCCAAAAACACCAATTCTACAGGCTGCTGATTCTCAAGTGTAAAACCGAGCACAACCAAAACCACCAGAAAAACTAACAAAATAGCTAGTTTTTTTTTCATTTCACGCACTCCTGCACCCAGGCCGAGCGCTTAAGAATCTTCAACTTCATCTTCATTGACCCGATCCCTTAACTCTTTGCCCGGTTTGAAATGCGGAACAAACTTGCCGTCAAGGCTGACCGACTGCCCGGTCTTCGGATTGCGACCGACACGCGGCGCCCGATAATGCAGGGAGAAGCTGCCAAACCCACGGATCTCGATGCGATCACCGGTGGCCAGGCATTGGGACATTTGTTCAAGCATGGTCTTGATGGCCAGCTCCACATCCTTGGATGAGAGTAGCCCTTGATGGGTGACAATTCGTTCGATCAACTCCGACTTCGTCATATTTTTCCCTTCTTTT
>Ga0157373_10000672_pt1 | contig 26718 bp, 23 predicted proteins | sample C65metaG_FD_113460 | JGI IMG/M metagenome (GOLD analysis project Ga0157373, IMG submission 113460) | Corn rhizosphere microbial communities from Kellogg Biological Station, Michigan, USA - C6-5 metaG | ecosystem: Host-associated > Plants > Roots > Rhizosphere > Soil | place: USA: Michigan... | reverse complement strand
TTGCTGTACATGTGTTTCTTATGGACTTTCACGGTTTCTACGGAGATTTCCAGCTTACGGGCGATTTCTTTACTGGAGCAACCGCTGAGCATCAAGCGCCCGACATCCAGTTCCCGGGCCGTCAGTTGCGCGCCCTTGAGTTGCTGCACCGACGCCTCCAGCTGCACTCGCCAGTCGGCCGGCGCAGGCGCGGCAGCGAGGGCCACGGTTTCGTTGATCTCGTAGGGCAGGCGCTGGCGCAACAAACCCAGCACCCACGGCTGAATCAAAGACAGCACGGCAATCTGTTCGCCAGTGAAACGTTTTTCACTGCCCAGCGACAGGCACAGCGTGCGTTCGCCTTCGAGCTGGCAATTGAACTGGATTTCGTCGGCGACCACATTCAGACGAAAGTATCGCTGGTAATACTCGGTCAGCTCGAAATGCTCCGGCGCCACCTCCGACAGGCGGTACAGACCGGTGCGCGACTGCTCGCGGCAGGCGATGTAGAACGGGTCGAGCAGGTACAACCCGCGCAGATAATCCTGAAACAGCTGGTCGGGGCTGCCGTCCTCGCCGGGGCATTCGGCGAAGACCTGCGGGTGCTGATCAGCGCTGAACAGCAGCGCCACCCAGCTATCGAACGCCACGTACTGGTCGAGCAAACGCACCAGTTGCGCCCAGAAATTCGGCTTGTCGAGCGCGTCGATCAATTGGCCGACGGCGCGGTGCCAGGTGATGTCATCAAACGAAACGGACATGAACTACCCCTATCGGGTTACCCCGGCCGCGTGATTCCCTGGCCGGTTGCTTGCTGCGCATACTGGCCCACAGACAGCCACCGGGCAATCTTTCGGCGCCCGCTGCCCATCACAAGGAATTCTCATGAAAGTCGAACTCGCCCAATTGGCGGGCCGTGACAATGGCACCGCGTACAACCTCGAACGCGCCCTCGCGGCGATTGCGGCGTGCGCGGCCGACACGCAACTGATCGTGTTCCCGGAAACCCACCTGATGGGCTTCCCGACGGCCGAGACCGTGGCGCAGATCGCCGAGCCGGTGGACGGCCCGACCGTCAGCGCGGTGCTGGCCGCCGCCCGCGAGCGCAACATCGCCGTGGTCATTGGCATGGCCGAGCACGACAACGGTGGCTTCTACAACACCACGCTGTTGATCACCCCCGAAGGCATCGCCCTGAAATACCGCAAGACCCACCTCTGGGCTTCGGATCGCGGCGTGTTCGAGGCGGGCGACCGCTATGCCACGTGCCTGTGGAACGGGGTGCGGGTCGGCTTGTTGATCTGCTACGACATCGAATTCCCCGAGTCCGCCCGCGCCCTGGCGCAACTGGGCGCCGAGTTGCTGATCGTGACCAACGGCAACATGGACCCGTACGCCCCGACCCACCGCACCGCAATCACCGCCCGCGCCCAAGAGAACCAGGCGTTCGCGCTGATGGTCAACCGCGTCGAGGCCGGGGATGACGGCTTGATGTTCGCCGGCGGCAGTGCGCTGGTCGATCCGCTGGGGACGTTGCTGTTCGAGGCGGGGCGTGAAGAAGGAACGTTCAGCGTCGAGCTGGACTTCGCTCGACTGGAGATTGCGCGCAAGGATTACCGCTATCTGGATGACCAGCGCTTGAAGCTGCCGGGGGAGGTGCTGGAGCACGCTTGCGGACTGCGTGAGTTGCTGATTCCTGCGCGCTGAAGATCAAAAGATCGCAGCCTTCGGCAGCTCCTGCATTGCAATGCCCGTTCCTGTAGGCGCTGCCGAAGCTGCGATCTTTTATCTATTGATCTGACTCACCCAAAACAACAACGCCACACCCGAAACATTCGCCGAACTCGGCTCTGCCATAAATCCAATAAAATTCGGAGTAAGTCGCTCATGGCTCGTTTGCAACGCACCCTGTCATTGGGGGCGGTGGTGCTGTTCGGCATCGCCTACATGACGCCGATCATTGTCCTCGGCACGTTCGGCATCCTCGCGCAATCCACCGCCGGCATGGTGCCGGCCGCGTATCTGGCGGCACTGGTGGCGATGTTCTTCACCGCCCTGAGCTACGGACGCATGGCCGCCGCGTTCCCGGTGGCCGGTTCCGCCTATAGCTACGTGCGCAAGGCGATCAGCCCCAAGCTCGGTTTCATCGCCGGTTGGGCGGTGCTGCTCGATTACCTGTTTCTGCCGATGGCGATCTGGCTGATCGGCGCCGCATACCTGGCGTCGGCGTTTCCGTCGATTCCGCAGTGGATCTGGGTGCTGGCGTTCATCGGCATCACCAGCGCAATCAACGTCATCGGCCTGAAACTGGCCAACGGCATCAACGCCTTGCTGATGCTGGTGCAATTTTTGGTGCTGATCGCCTTCGTCGCCCTGTGCGTGCACTACGTTGGCGGCGATGCGAGCACGCCGCTGTGGTCGATCAAACCGTTTTTCAACGGCGACATGCAGCTGCCGCTGATCATGAGCGGCGCGGCCATCGCCTGTTATTCGTTTCTCGGTTTCGACGCCGTCAGCACGCTGACCGAAGAAACCCGCGACCCACGCCGCACCATTCCACGCGCAATCATGTTGATCACCCTGATCGGCGGGCTGATCTTCGTCGGGGTGTCGTACTTCGTGCAGATCGCGCACCCGTCGCTGCAGTTCGCCAGCGTCGACTCGGCGGCCTATGAAATCGCGCGCAATATCGGCGGCGACCTGTTTGTCTCGATCTTCCTCATCGGCCTGATCGTCGGCCAGTTCGCCTCGGGGCTGTCCGCCCAGGCCAGCGGTTCGCGCCTGTTGTTTGCGATGGGCCGCGACGGCGTGTTGCCCAAGTCGTTCTTCGGCACCCTGCATGCGCGCTTCGGCACGCCGGTCAACAGCATCCTGCTGTGTGCGGTGGTGGCGTTGCTGGCCCTGAAACTCGACGTGACCACCTCGACCTCGTTCATCAACTTTGGTGCGTTCCTGGCGTTCAGCCTGGTCAACCTGTCGGTGATTTTTCACTACTGGATCGGTGGTGAGAAAAAGGGCCTGCGCGAGCTCGTGCTGTTCCTGGTCTTCCCGTTGATCGGGCTGGTCGCGGACTTGTGGCTGATGGTCAGCCTGGATCACCTGGCGGTGTATCTGGGCCTGAGCTGGCTGGCGATTGGCGTGGTGTATCTGGCGGTGCTCACTGGCGGGTTTCGGCGGCAGCCGCCGGATATGGATTTTCAGGAAGCAACGTAAGATCGCCAACCGTGGCTTTGCTCGGTAACGGCGAGCATGTGATGCTTGCCGTTTTTGCGCCAAAGGCTTGTCTTGCATGTCGACTTTTTCCGCTCCACCTTCCGGCCTCATCCACATCGCCGCCGCGTTGTTGCTCAACGCCAAAGGCCAGACCCTGCTGGTGCGCAAGCGCGGCACCACGGCGTTCATGCAACCGGGCGGCAAGATCGAAGCGCATGAGTTGCCGGTACACGCGCTGGCCCGGGAGCTGGAAGAAGAGCTGGGCCTGCAGATCGATCCGGCGCAGGCGGCTTTTCTCGGCCAGTTCTCGGCACCGGCGGCCAACGAGCCGGGGTGTGTCGTTCAGGCCGAGATCTTTCAACTGACCATCGACGCCGATGTCACGCCGGCCGCCGAAATCGAGGAAGTGCTATGGGTCGATCCGGCCATTGATCCTGCTGTGGTTCTGGCGCCATTGACACGTGACCTGATCCTGCCGTTTTATCGCAACTCGCTCACCGCGCTTGTCTGATCATTCACGCAAAGGACATTGCCATGATCCCGCTTCAAGACTTGCTGATCTTCGCCGCCGCTGCGTTGTTGATGGTACTGACGCCGGGGCCGAACATGATTTACCTGATCTCGCGTTCGATCTGCCAGGGACGCAAGGCCGGGGTGACGTCGTTGCTCGGTGTGGTGAGTGGATTCTTTGTGCACATGTTCGCTGCGGCGGCGGGTTTGACCGCGGTGTTTCTGGCGGTGCCGCTGGCTTATGAAGTGCTCAAGTGGGCCGGTGCGTTGTACCTGCTGTGGCTGGCCTGGCAAGCGCTGAAACCCGGCGCGCGCTCGCCGTTCGAAGCGCAGCAATTGCCGCCGGACTCGTCACGCAAACTGATCACCATGGGCTTTCTCACCAGTGCGCTGAACCCGAAGATTGCGGTGTTCTACCTCTCGGTGTTTCCGCAATTCATCACCCCGGAACACGGTTCGGTGTTCACCCAGAGCATCATCCTCGGCCTGACCCAGATCAGCGTCAGTTTCAGCGTCAACCTGCTGATCGCGTTGTTTGCGGCAGGCATTGCCTCGTGGTTCGTGCGCAACCCGACGTGGCTGGCCATCCAGCGCTACTTCATGGGCCTGGTGCTCGGTGGCCTGGCGGTGCGGCTGATGCTTGAACAACGCCGGACGGCCTGAGCATGTGGATCGAACGGCTGGATGCCAGTCACGCCCTGGCTTACCGCGAGCTGATGCTTGAGGCCTACGACCGCCATCCGCAGGCGTTCACCTCCAGCGTGCGCGAGCGTGCGGTGATGCCGTTGAGCTGGTGGGAGGCGCGCCTGACCAGCAAGCTCGATGTGGTGCTCGGGGCGTTCGAGGCGGGCACCTTGGCCGGCATCGTCGGCCTGGCATTCGAACCCCGTGAGAAGTCGCGCCACAAGGCGACGCTGTTCGGCATGTACGTGTCGGCGGATTTTCGTCAGCACGGCCTGGGTCATGAACTGGTGCAAGCCGCACTGGCCGAAGCGCAGAAGCATCCCGCGCTGAAAGTCATCCAGCTCACCGTCACCGCCGGCAACGATGCCGCATTCAACCTGTATCAGCGTTGCGGCTTCATCCAGTTCGGCCTTGAGCCGCTGGCGGTGCGGGTCGGCGAGGACTATTTCGACAAGATCCACATGTGGCGCCAGCTCTGACTGCACGCTGACCCCACATGGGCAGGTGTGTTTCAGGCTGGGGGATCGAGGTTGTCGAGCACCCGGTTCACCGCCAGTTCCCCGAGCATCACCACCTGCTGAATGCCGAGCAGCGTGTTGCGATACGGCGTGTCCAGCAACCCGGCGAAATCACTGAGCATCACGCTGGCCGAGGCCAGCGACTCACAGGCGTGGACCAGCAGGCTTTCGTTATCGGCGCCGGGGGCGACGTGGAACAGTGTGCTGGGGTTGCGGTTGAGGTCTGGCGGCGTGGGCGGCTTGAGGTAATGGTCGAGGGCGCGGTCGGCGGCTTCGTGGAGCTTTCTGGAATCGATGGATGCATAAGGGGAGACCGGGTCTGAATCCGGCGGGTTGGGCGTGACCTTGAACATGGCGAATCTCCGTAAAGGCTGAGCCGCCACAACTCATCGCTAAACAAGTAAAGGTGGCGGCTGTACGCAGGTTAGCGATCCGGGTTACGGAAACCCCGGGTAGACCCGAAGGTCTCCCACGCACAGCCACCATGACGTCAATCGCAGACAAGACACGACCGCAACGGGACTTGGGCATCGTAGAGGGGACCGGATCGCTAAACCCGATCGCTGAATGAGTCAGCGACCGATCCACGATAGAGAGCGGGCCACAGGTGCACAAGCCGGCGGATTCTGGCGTAGCCGTAGGCAACGGCGCAAGGTTGTGTAGCCTGCGAGAGTGTCTGGAGGTGTTGCTTAAACAGCACTGTTTAAGAGCCAAAGATCGCAGCGTCAGCGAACGGCGCTGACCCCGTCCAGGGTCGAGAACGACGTGTCCTTGGCCGTGAGCAGGAAGTCGCGCATGTACGGCGCATCGAGCATGTCCGCACGAATCGCCGCGTACAGTGTGGCAAACAGACCTTTCTCGCCCAGCCGCTTGGCCTTCACGTAGCCGCGCGAGCTGTATTCATGCAGCGCCCAGTGCGGCATGCCGCACACGCCCCGGCCGCTGGCGACCAGTTGCATCATCATCACCGACAGTTCCGAGGTGCGCACTTGCGCCGGTTCGATGTCGGCCGGTTCGAGGAAGCGGGTGAAGATGTCCAGCCGATCGCGTTCCACCGGGTAGGTGATCAGGGTTTCGGTCAGCAGGTCTTCGGGGACGATGTACGGTTTGCTCGCCAGCGGGTGCTGGTTGGCGACGGCGAGCATCGCTTCGTAAGTGAACAGCGGCACGTACGTGATGCCGACGATGTCCAGCGGATCGGAGGTCACCACCAGGTCCAGATCGCCTCGGGCCAGTGCCGGCAGCGGGGCGAAGGCGAAGCCCGAGGCCAGGTCGAGTTCGACCTCAGGCCAGGCGTCGCGGAACTGGTCGATGGTCGGCATCAGCCACTGGAAGCAGCTGTGGCACTCGATCGCCATGTGCAGGCGCCCGGCGGTGCCACCGGCCAGTCGGCTGATGTCGCGTTCGGCGGCGCGCAGCAGCGGCAAAGTCGCATCAGCCAGTTGCAGCAGGCGCAAACCGGCGCTGGTGAAGCGCACCGGTTTGGTCTTGCGCACGAACAACGGCATGCCCATGCGTTCTTCCAGTTCCTTGAACTGGTGGGACAGCGCCGACTGGGTCAGGTGCAGGCGGTCGGCGGCGTCCACCAGGCTGTCGGCTTCGCGCAGGGCGTGCAGGGTTTTCAGATGACGGATTTCAAGCACGGCTGGCCCCATGAGGAAAATTTGTGATTAAAACGAATGTGGTGAGTTTGTCTCATGTTGTGGGCGCTGTCGATCCACAAAAAAACAGCGGAGCACAAGGGTGTGCTCCGCTGTGTCTGGCTTACAGCGCTGAAAACAGGCGGTTGCCCAGCGGTTTGCCAATGTCACCGCGCCAGATCGCTTCAACCTGAGCGCCGCCGGCCGCTTGCGCCTGCTGCCACTGCAGGCCGAGGTTGCGTTGCTGCGGAAACTTCAAATGGGCTTTGACGAAGTCCTCGAACGGCACCTTGTCCGAGGTGTAGTGGAAGTGCGCGTACCACAAGGTGCGCGGCGGATTGCTGCTGAGGTCGCGCACTTCGTATTCCTGCAGGAAGTCCTTGCGCCCGTCGGGACGCTTCCCCAATGCGCGCAGGCCACCTTCTTTGCGGATGTCGACCACCTGTTGCTGTATCAGGTAGTCCAGATAGCCTTCAGTCGGGGTGTGGCTGCGCATCGATTGCTCGATGCGCAGTGTCCGGCCGGCGCTGCGCAGTTCCTGAGCTTGGGCATTCAATTGCAGCACCAGCGATTCGTCGGGTGACAACCGTTCGATGGAGTCCGCCCGGGTACTGAGTTCCAGCGCCTCACTGCTCAACACGTGTTCCAGGTCCACGGGTAGCATGTCCTGCCGGGCGTAGCCCATGACTTTGTTGCGGTAGGCCGCAACACTGGCGAGGCGTTTGCGCGCTTCCTTGAGCAGTGATTGAACATCGGTCGGCGCGGCGGAAGCCGTGACGGTCGGTTCGGTCTGCAGGAGGTATTTGCCGCTCGAACGCGGCAGCCAGGTTTCCCGATAGCCGTCGAGACCTTCGACGGTGAAGCGTCGTTGTCGCGTGACGGCATCGATGGTCTGGGTGCCGATCAGCAATTGATTGTCTTCGGTTTCGAACAGTTGCCTGTTGCCGGTCGCTTTGGGTTTGATCGGCTGGCGGCTCTTGATGGCCTGGCGTGCATGGGCTTCGATCTTGCTTAGCCCGTCGAGAAACGGCGTGACCTGTTCCAGGTCCAGATGCTGCGGATAGCCAATGCGCCAGGCATTCAACTGGCGACGGAACCCGGCGTAGGTCTCAAGGCACTCTTCGAGTACGCGATTGCGTTGCGCCGCGCTGGCCTGAACCTCGGGCAGATAATGCTGGGTCAGCAGTGTGCGACCGACCTTGGTTCGGGCCTTCTTCATCTGCACCTGAAAGTAGGTCCAGGATAAATCATCGACGGCATCGTAGTGGGTGATGAGCTCCAGAATGTGGGTGGTTTTCAGATAGTCGTAGGTGGCTTCGCCAAGGTGCTGATTAAGCGCGGCCACGTTCTCGGCCATCTTCGCCCTCTGGCTCCGGTTGGTGATGCGGGCATTCCACCGATTGGCCTCTTCGGTGCACGCGCGCAGGTGATCGAACTCTTTCAGGAACTGCTTGCGCACCGCTTTTCGGCGGGTGACCAGTTCCAGATGCGGCGCGGTCTCGGTAAACGGAATGGCGTCGGACTGTGCGACCAGTTCGTCAATCGTGCTCAGATAGTCCAGCAGCCTGGCCCGGGACACATTGAGACGCTGGATGGTGCGGTCGGTGGCGACCCACGCGCAGCGGCTCTGAAAGTCTTCGATCTGTACGCGTCGCCTGCCGTGGCTCATGGGCAGCAGTTCGGAGAGATTGTGATACACGGCTTCGGCGGTATCGATGTCGTTGATGCACGCCGCATCGACCTTGGCTTGCAACGGTTTGCGCTCGGCGACGGTCAGGCCCTGGTACTGCTCCAGCAACTGGTTGGAGTTTCGGGTCTGGGTATCCAGGCGCCGGGTGCTGGCGTCGATGCTGTGGGTCAGGGTCAGTTGGCGGCGCAGTTGTCGATCAACCCACCAGCGCGGCAACAATGCCCGAATGGCGGCAGGCCACAGTGGGTCGAGGCCGTCGGCCACGTGCCCGAGTACCGCGCCACCGCCGACACCGCCGCCAGCGATCGTTGTGCCGTAGACCGCGTAGTGACTGTTCCAGTGGCCTGCTTCATCCAGTGCGACAGGTTGCTTGTAGGTGCGCGTGCGGGTGCCGCTCAGGCGCCATTGCGGCGGGTTCTGGCTCAGTTCGACGCGGTAGATGCGCCCGTGGCTGAGGATGAAGTCGCCGTCGGCATGGCGATAGACCTGACGATAAATGCCTTCGCTGCCCGGCTGCAGGCCGGCGAGGGATATCGGCCGTTCATACTCGTAACCCTGAAAGCGCTCCAGTGAGTATCGCGCCCGGCGTTGTGTCGCGGCGACCAGGCTGGCAGGGCGTTTGCCCAGTGTCTTCAACTGGCGCAGGCGGGTCAGCGAGCGCGCGCTGCCGGCAGCGCTGGTGCCGGGCAGCGTGTCCATGGCGGCATCGATCAGCGACAGCAGCACCGCTTCGACTTCGGCCAGGCCATGCCCGACCTCGCCCCGCAGAAAGGCCGCCACCGCCATGTTCGCGCTGTTCCAGGCGTCGTACAGGGCAATGGCGCTACCGACAAAGGGCAGCATGCCCAGGGCCATTTTCAGGTAGTTGAAGAGTGCCCCGCATTTCAATGCGACGCCCTCCAGGTACAACGCGTCGTTGGAGCGCGAGGTCTCGCGATGCGCCTTGAGCAATCGTCCCATGTGCACATTGAGCAGGTGCGCGGCCAGCGACGTGCTGGCCGGCCAGGCCTGCCCCGTGCCAATGATCGTGTCGAAGTTTTTCAGCAGCGCCTGATTGATCCGGCTGAGATGCCGGTCAAACTCGCCCGTGACGGCCCGTCCGGCCAGATACGCGGGCATGGCGCTTTTCAGGCACAGGTTGTACAGCGCCTTGCGCGCCGCTTCGAGGCTGTCGAACTGGCGCAGAAATACCCCGTCAGGGCTGTCGGGCAGGTACAGCAGCGTCTGCCCGCTGATCTGTTCCTCGATGAAGGTAATGCCCGCCAGTGTGCTGGGCCCTTGCGCGTGCGTGTCGTCGCCGCCTGCACTCAAGTGCGCCGGCAGCAACACGATGCGCCGGCCGTTAGCGGTGTAGGCCGCGCGACTGTCGGCATCGATGGCGATGTCGAGGATTTGCTGGCCATCAGCGTTGATCTCACCTTGTAATCGCGCGAACTCGCCTTGCAGTTTGAGCATCAGCCGCAAGGGTTCGCTCAGACACTCACGGCGATATTGATGGTTGAAGGCCGATTCCCCCGGCGGGCCGAGAAACGTCTCACGGATCAGTGTTTCGTATTGGCCGGCCAGATCCTGCTCGGTCACGAGTGTGCGCAGCCACGGCTGGGTGATTGCCGCCTTGACGGTGCGACATTCCGTGGCGACTGCACCGCTGACCTCGACCTGCATGAACGACAGGCGCCACCACATCGATTGATCGATGTTGCCTTGCAGCAGATCGGCGAGCGCCAGCTTGCTGCGTTGTGCACTGGCGATCAGCCTGTTGCGCTGCGGCGTACCGGGCGCCGGGGCGGCGATGAGTTCTTTGCGCCAGGATGTGCTGTCGGGAATGTCCAGCAGCACCTCAACGTTGGCGCTCAGGTCGAAGGCCTTTTGCAGATAAGCGAAGATCGCCCGGCGGCTGAAGGTGTCGCGCGGTGGCAGTTCGCGCTCGACTAACCGGTGGGATTGCTTGATTGCCTTGATGTAGGCGCTGAGCAGGGACTTGAGCGATTGGCGTCGCTCCTGTGGCAGCGCGCTCAACCACGACGGCAGGCGCCTGGCCAATGCCGCGCTGTGGTTCTGTTCGACGAGGTGCGAATACGTCAGGTCCCGGGAGGGGGCCGCCGGTACCGTGAGGCGAGCGAGCGCCTGTTCGCGCAGCGCCTGCAGGGCCGACTGGCGTTGCGCCGCACGCGCGGGAAGGGAATTGGCGCTGAGGATCTGCCCGGCTTCCTGAACGCAGGCGTAGAGCTGCATTTGCAAGGCGTACTCGAACGGATCGCCGCTCAGCGCCAGCAGCTGCAGCGCCTGGGTTTTATCGTTGGCCTGAACCTTGAACAGCGTCGCCTCCAGCGCCTGCCGCGAGTCGAATCGCTGCAGGCCACCGAAGCGCCCGGGCCAGTACAGCAGCAGGCTCTGTCGGGAGGCTGGCGACAATACCGAGGGGTGGCTGAACAGCAGGACGCCATCCAGTTCCTCGGTTTGCCGGCGATGGGGATCGCCCTCGGTGTCGTTCGCTGCCAGGACCAGTCGCGCCACCACGACCGTGCCCGGGCGTGGTTGAGCCGGTGCATCCAGAACGGATTCGAGCCATTGATGCTCTTCAGGGCTGATCTGGTTCAGGGTCAATTGCAATTGGGCTTCGGCGCGCAAACCGCTCAGCCGTGCCTGATGAAGCGCGGTGTATGGCGGGTGGGTCTTATGGCGCAGTTCAAGCATCTGCAAGTCGCTAGCGGGGTTGAGCAACTGCGTGGCGGCCGTATGGCTGGCCTGTTCGGCAGCCTCGAGCGCATCGAGCTGTTGTTTCAAACGTTGCAGACGCGGGTCGCTGCGGTCACCTTGAAAGTCGCTGCCGAGCAGGTTTTCCAGTGCGCTCTGTTGCAGACTCAGGGCCTTGAGGCGTTGGCCCAGTGGAATGTCGGGACTGAGCTGGTGGAACGGCGCGAGAGGGTCTTGCCCGTCGATGGCCGGCTGTTCCGGGGGCGACGAGAGCACGGTTTCGCAACGTTGCCGGTCTGGTGCCAGGCGCTTGAACTGCGTCAGCAGCGCCTCGGCGCCTTTCGTCAATGCCGGGGCTTCGAGCGCACTGTATTCAACGCGGATGGCCGCGGTTTCCAGGCGCTGCTGACCGAGCAATTGTGGCTGCTGTTCAATCAGCCATTCCTGCAACTTCTGCCGCTCGGTAAAGCTGATCCAGGCCAAGGTGGACGACGGCAGGTACAGCCAGTGCGCAGCCGGATCGCTGCTCAGGGTGATGAGCAACGCACCGGACAGCTCGACCGTCAGTTGATTCGCGTCTTTGAGCCGCAGTTGCTGGACGGACACACTGGCAGTCGTCTGCACGGTCGGGTCGATCAGCGTCTGCAGCGCTTTGAGTTGTTCGCCGTTCAATAGGCCGTCGGCGAGTGCCCATAGGCTCGACACTTCGAAATGCTGGCGATACAGGCTGATGGCGTGGGCCTTGCGGCTCACCCGGGTGCCGCGTGCCCGAGCATTCCACCACGGCTCATCGAGCATGGAGGGCGGATCCTGGGCCATGAGCTCAAGCCACTGATCGTGGCAATCGCGCCAGCGCGCCGTGGCGCTCAACAGCAGGTTCAGATCCTGATCGGCGGATAGCGAGGAGGCGAGGCCGAAGTCGCTCGGTCGCTGCGAGAGTTGGTCGAACATGAAAGTGGCTCTCCAAGAGCGTGAAGGCCGGGTAGACCGGCGTTCGCGCCATTAGAGGTCAGGGACGACAAGGGCAGGTGGTACATAGTTATCGCGATGCTTTTCAGGTGCGCTGACGACCGCTCGGCAAACTTCATCAAACTGTCACGCAACTGTGGCAGCGCGCTTGAACAAACTTCATCAGACTCGCGCTCTACTGGGGTTCTGCGTTTCGGTGTTTTTCATGATCAAGGGATTTTTTTCGCTCGCGGCTGTTTTGGTCGCGTTGTTATTCGGTGCGCCATCGTTCGCGGCCGCGCGTTGTGACGTGAACGTGCCGACCGAGCATGTCGATCTGCAACAAGTGAGCATTGCCTACCAGAGCATCGGCCGTGCATCGGATCCGGCACTGTTGCTGGTCATGGGCCTGGGCGGCCAGTTGATTCACTGGCCGGACGAAGTGGTGGTTGCACTGTGTCAGCAAGGCTTTCGGGTGATCCGCTATGACAACCGTGATGTTGGGTTGTCGACCTGGCGCCAGGCACCGGCCGAGGCCAACCTGACGTTTGAAGTGCTGCGCTACAAGCTCGGCTTGCCTGTATCGGCCCCGTATTCGCTGACCGACATGGCCGACGATGCGCTGGGCCTGATGGACGCGCTGCACATCGACCAGTTCCACGTACTGGGTGCGAGCATGGGCGGAATGATCGCTCAGCATCTGGCGGCGATGGCGCCACAGCGGGTGGAGAGCCTGACGCTGATCATGACCAGCTCCGGCGCCGAAGGCTTGCCGGCGCCGAGCGCGGCACTGGTGCAACTGCTGGCGCGCCGTGGTGCGCCGAATCGCGAAGTGGCACTCGAGCAACAGGCTGACCTGCTGGCGGCGCTCGGCAGCCCGGCCGTGACCGATGACCGACAGGCGCTGCTGCATCAGGCGGCGATTGCTTACGACCGCGCGTTCAATCCAGAGGGCGTGAAGCGCCAGATCATGGCGATTCTGGCCGAGCCGAGCCGGGTGGCCTTGCTCAATCAATTGCGCGTGCCAACGCTGGTGGTGCACGGCACGGCCGATCCGCTGTTGCCGGTGATGCACGGCGTGCACCTGGCGGCGCACATCCGTGGCAGTCAGTTGAAACTGATACCGGGGCTGGCCCATCGTTTTCAGGAAGCGTTCAAGGCGCCGTTGCTGGCGGCGGTGTTGCCGTATTTGCAAGAGCACCGTGAAGACACCTCGCACTGGGCGCAGATCGAGCCGGTGGCGGCGGGGAATCTGTTGTAACCGAGGCGACCTTATCGCGAGCAGGCTCACGCTTACCTTGGCATGCATCCCTTGTAGGAGCTGCTGAAGGCTGCGATCTTTTGCTTTTGAAGATCAAAAGATCGCAGCCTTCGGCAGCTCCTACAGGTGTATCTTTCAGACTTCGCGATGTGCGATCTGTCCGCGAGGTGTGTGATGAGTTCCGCTTTGAAAATCGATTTTGTCAGCGACGTGTCCTGCCCGTGGTGCGTCGTCGGTCTGTACGGCCTGCTGCAGGCGCTGGAGATTCTGCGCGATGAAGTGCAGGCCGAGATTCATTTCCAGCCGTTCGAATTGAACCCGAAAATGGCCCCCGAGGGGCAGAACATCACCGAGCACATCGGCGAGAAATACGGCTCGACCCCGGAGCAGTCGCAGAAGAACCGCGAGGCGATCCGCGCCCGTGGCGCCGACGTCGGGTTTGCCTTTCGCACCGATGGCAACAGCCGCATCTACAACACTTTCGATGCCCACCGCTTGCTGCATTGGGCGGGGCTTGAGGGTTTGCAATTGCCGTTGAAAGAAGCGCTGTTCAAGGCGTATTTCACGGACGGCGGCAACCCTTCCGATCACGCGCAACTGACGCAGATTGCCGAAAGTGTCGGTCTCGACCGCCAGCGTGCGGCGGCGATTCTGGCCTCCGACGAGTTTGCCGATGCAGTGCGCGAAGAAGAACAAATCTGGCTGCAACGCGGCGTGAGTTCCGTGCCGACTGTGGTGTTCAACGGTCAGTACGCGGTCACGGGCGGGCAGCCGGTGGATACCTTTGTCGGAGCGATCCGGCAGATCATGAGTGAAGCCCGCGGCGGCACGGTCAGCTGAAGCGCTGGCCTCAACGTACGATTTTGTCGACGTGGATCCCGAGCTTCTTCAGGCGATACCAGAAGCTGCGCTCGGAGATCCCGATCAACTGCGCCGCGGCAGCCTGCACGCCGTTGCTCTGCTGCAGGGCGGCGAGAATGTAAGCCTTCTCGACTTCTGCCAGCGCCGCGTCGAGGTCCGCCGGCACGCCGTTGATGTCGCTCAGCGGGCCGCTGCTGTCAGACGCTTGCGCAGCGAACAGATACGCCGGCAGATCGTGCTCCTCGATGATGTTGGCGGACGCGACGATGGTCGCGCGCTCGACGCAGTTCTGCAGTTCGCGAATGTTGCCCGGCCATGAATAGCGGGTCATGGCCTGCAAGGCCTGCGCGCTGAAACCACTGATGCGTTTGCCGGCAGCGGCGCCCAGTGTGTGGGCGAAATGCCGGGCCAGCGGTGCGATGTCTTCGACCCGTTCGCGCAGCGCTGGCAGTGGAATCGGGAACACGTTGAGGCGGTAGTAGAGGTCTTCGCGAAACTCCTTGTTCGCCACCGCTTGCAGCAGGTTTTTATTGGTGGCGGCGATCACCCTCACATCGACTTTGCGCTCCTTGGTATCGCCCACCGGTTCGATCACCCGCTCCTGCAGGGCGCGGAGGATTTTCGCCTGCAGCGCCAGCGGCATCTCGCCGATCTCATCGAGAAACAGCGTGCCTTTGTCGGCCTGCTGAAAACGCCCGATGCGATCGGCCACGGCGCCGGTGAATGCGCCTTTGCGGTGGCCGAACATCTCGCTTTCCAGCAGCCCTTCGGGAATCGCCGCACAGTTCACCGCGACAAACGGTTTGTCGGCGCGATTGCCATGTTTGTGAATGGCCCGCGCGACCATTTCCTTGCCGGTGCCGCTCTCGCCGCTGAGCAGCACGGTGGCGGCGCTTTCGCGGACCGAGTCCACCGCTTGCAGCACGCTGCGGAAGCTCGGGCTGTCGCCGATCAGGCTGTCGATCTGCTGATGTTCGTCGAGTTCGGCGCGCATGCGCTGGTTGTCTTTGAGAATGTCGCGAAACTGCAGGGCCTTGCTGACGGTGATGTCCAGTTCGTCGATGTCGAACGGCTTGGCAATGTAATCGAACGCGCCATTGCGCATCGATTCCACGGCGTTTTTCACCGTGCTGTAGGCGGTCATGACAATCACCGGCATCTGCGGAAAGCGGGTTTTCACTTCCGCTAACAACTGCGGACCGCCCATGCCGGGCATGCGCCAGTCGCTGATGAGCAGGTCGATGTCTTCGCTCTCCAGCACCTTGAGCGCATGCAGGCCATTGCCGGCGGTGAACACGGTGACGCCGTTCTGACCAAGCGCCGAGGCCAGCAGGTCGCAGAGTTTCGGTTCGTCGTCCACCACCAGAATGTTATGCGTCATCGTCAGTCTCGTCGAAGTCTTCGCCATTGGCCGGAATGTACAGGCAGAACGTGGCGCCGGCATCTTTTTCACTGACGCACTCCACGCGTCCGTTGTGGTTTTCCATGACCGAAAACACTTTCGCCAGGCCCAGGCCGGTGCCCGAAGCCTTGGTGGTGACGAACGGCGTGAAGATACGCTCGAGCATGTCGGCTTCTATCCCCTGGCCGGTGTCCGCGACGCTGATGATGGTGTAGTGCGCATCGCTGGCGATGCTCAGCGTCAGGCGACCGCCATCGGGCATGGCGTCGATGGCGTTGACGATCAGGTTCAGGCCGGCCTGTTTGAGTTGCTTGATATCGGCGTAGATCGTTGCGCCGGGCGCCTGGTCGTCGATGTGCAGGTCAATCTTGTGGCTGGCCAGTTCCGGCTCGCAGAACCCGGCCAGTTCATCCACCAGTGCCCGTGCTGACTGGGTGGCGCGGATCGGCGCACTGGGTTTGGCGAAATCGAGGAACTCGGTGATCAGGTCGTTGATCCGGCTGACTTCCTTGACCACGTATTCCAGATGGCGCCGGTCGGTCTCCGGCAGATCGGCACGCCGGTGCAGCAGTTGAGTGGCGGTCTTGATGATGCCCAGCGGATTGCGGATTTCATGGGCCAGGCCCATGGCAACTTCGCCCAGCGCATGCAGGCGGTCACGACGGCGCAGTTGCGACTCCAGATGCTGCAACTCCTCCAGACGCTGGCTCATGTGGTTGAAGGTGCTGCTCAGTTCGGCCAGTTCGTCGCCGCCGTACACGCTCAGGCGCTGATGATAATCGCCGGCGATCACCGCTTGTACGCCCCGGGCCAGACCGCGCAAGGGCTTGGTCAGGCGTTGCGAGACCAGCCAGCCGACCGCCAGCGAGGCTGCCGAGCTGAGCAGGAAAATCAGGATGAACAGGTTGCTCTGATTGACCAGACCGACGAGGCTGGTGTGGCGCAGCAGACCACTGAAAATCACCCCTTGCAGCTGGCTGTTCTCGTTGAAGATCGGCCGGTAGATGCCGCTGTAGTTATTGGTGAACTGTTCGTACGGGCCTTTGGTCTTGCGCAGGATCTGCTCGATGTCTTCCGGCACTCGCAGGGGATGATCCTGGAAACGCTGGGTGGAGAAAATCTCCGAGAAATCATCGCCCTTGGCCAGGTACAGGCGCAGGTCCAGCGAATGCACATCGGCAACACTGGTCAGGAAGCTGTTGTCCAGATATGTGCCGACGATCATTTTGTAGTCGACGCCGTCCTGAGCGGTTTCGAACGTCGAGATCACCGTGCCGGTGGCCACGCCGCCCACTTGCAGGGTTTGCAGCACCGCCTTCGGTGCGGTGCTGATCTGGCTGACGATATCGTCGGCGGCGGTGCTGAACACCACTTTTTGATCGCTGTTGCGGATCAGCGCCACGACATCGATGCCCATCGAGTCGGCGATGTCGGCGGTCAGTTTGTCCTGGCGGGCGGAATGGCGGTCGACGGGCGGGCGAGTGTGGCGCATGAAAAGCTGCGCGGCCCGGGCGTTGTCACGGAGGATTTCACTGATCTCGTCCTCGACGATCTTCGACGATTCCTGCAGCCAGATGCGCACGTTGCTGTCGAAGATCTGCGACAGCGTGGTGGCCGCCAGTTCGGCCGCGATCATGGTCGGAATCACGCTCACCAGCCAGAACGCCAGCACCAGTTTGCGTTGCAGGCTCCAGCCGGAAAGGGCGAAAGGTCGGGGCGTGGTGCGGCGGTCATTGATCATCGGATTTCGCTTATTGCAGCGGCCATGGCCGGATCGGAGCGATCCGGGCGAACGAAAATTTTCACCAGACGCAACAGTTGATCGAACAGCGGGTTGCGATGGCGGAAGAACACGGTGTTGCCAACAAACGAGCAACCCAGGCGCAGCTTACTGGCATAGCCGGCCTGCCCGCACGCGTAGATCGCCAGGTTGTGTTCAATACAGTAGTCGACATTGAACAGCCAGCTGCGGGTGTAAAGGTTGTATTCGCGGGTACGGGCCAGATCGTGGGCAAAAAACTTGTCGACCATCCGCCGCCCGTCGAGCAGCACCAGGTTGAATGCCACCAGTTCATCGTCGAGCCAATAGAGCACGCACGCCGCGCGTTCGTCGAGGTGCGCGAGCACTTCGCGAAAGTACGCGGCGGGCAGGCATTCGAAGGCCAGGTCACTGCGGGCGAGGGTGGCTTCGTAGAGCTCCATCATGCGCGGCAGCACGTCGTGCACCGAACGTCGCCACTCCGTGCGCGGGCCGTGGTTGCGCAAGGTCCGGCGCAGGTCTTTGCGTGTGGATTTGCCGAGGCTGCCGAGGTACGCATCCACCGAGGCGAAGGTGATGGGCAGCTCGGCGCCGGGCAGGCCGGGCATGCTTTGCAAACCGGCCTGGGCGCAGACCTGCAGCCATTGTCGGTCACGATGCGAGGCGTCCTTGACCGCGAACAGGCCGATCCCGAGCTGATCGGCATCCTCTGTTGCCAGCGCCAGCAATTGCGCGAGCAACGCCGGGCGCCGCGCCTGATCAACCTGCGACGCGGTACCGACATGGCATTGCTCGGCCACCGGCGAGCCGAGGGCGTACAGACGGATGTCGAACAGCCCGGGCAGGCCCCGGCGCAGCCATTGGCTGATGCGTTTGCCCGTGCCCTGCAGCGTGGTGTCCAGCGAGTAGGCGGTGGTGAACGCCACGGCGGCTGCGATCACTCGGCCGTCTTCATGCAGCGTCAGGTAACGCCAGTGAAAACCGTCAATCCCTGCACGTTCTACCGCACGGTAGTAATCCCAGTCTTCCAGCTCATCGGCAAAGCAGTCATTCCAGGCGCAGCGGTCGATCGCTTCGATCGTTGAAAAGGCTTGAGCGGTGATCACGTCGGTTCCTTGTGTCGGCGAGTCGGCGGCAACTGCTCAAGCCAGTTGCCGGGTTTCCAGTGACGGCGTATCGGCCACGGCGACCAGTTGTGTGACGCCGCGCTCGATGAAATCGGCGCTCAACTCCACGACCCGGCGGTACTGCAAATCCACGGTGATCATGTGATAACAGTCGTCGAGCAGCACCTTGGTCACCGGCCCGCCGAGTGTGCGTTCGACGTAATCGGCGTTCCAGCGGCTGGTGATGTCGTCCTCGATGGAGTGCAGTACCAGCGCCGGCGTGGTGATCGACGGCATGCGTTTTTTCACCACGGCATTGAGCCGGTGCAGTTCCCGTACCGTGACGCCTTCCATGGTCAGCAGACCGGCCTGACTGCTCTGGCCTTCTTTCATCTGGCGTTCGACGATGGCGCGCAGGCGCTCGTTCTTGATCCCGTAGGGCGGCTTTTCTTCGAAACTGCACAGGTGCACACCGAACGGGATTTTCATCAGCAACGGGGTGAGGAACGCCAGTTTGTTGATGCTCCAGCCGTCGTAGCGCAGGGTGGTCGAATACAGCAGCAAGCCTTCGATCTGCCCGGGGTGTTCGGCGGCCAGGTACATCGACAACACCGCGCCCATGGACAAGCCTCCGACATACACCTTGCGGTGTTTGCGGCGTACGCCGACGAAGGTGTTGCGCGCGCTTTCGTACCAGTCGCGCCAGCCGGTGGCCTGCAGGTCGGCATTGCCGCCGCAGTGCCCGGCCAGGGTCGGCACGTAGACCGTGTGCCCGGCTTTCGCCAGGCCCACGGCCACCCGACGCAACTCCGTCGGGGTGCCGGTGAGGCCGTGGATCAACAACACCGCGACCTCCCCGTTGCCGAGAACGAAACCGGCGTTGCCTTCGCCCATGTCGATCTCTGCGTCGATCATCCTTTCATCGCCCGATGCAGCAGGCGGTCGAGCAGGGCCAGGCCCAGATCGATTTCCGGATAGCTGATTTCCAGCGACGGCGCGAGGGTGATGACGTTCTTGTAGTAACCGCCCACATCGAGAATCAGGCCCAGGCGACGACCGTCGATTTCGATGTCGCCCTTCATGCCTTCTTCGACCATGAAGTCGAGGGTGGCCTTGTCCGGGGTGAAGCCGTCTGCGGTGCAGATCTCGCAGCGCAGCGCCAGACCGAGGCCGTCGACATCACCAATGATCGGGTAGCGTTTTTGCAGATCCTGCAGGCCTTCGAGGAAGTATTTGCCCTTGGCCATGACCATCGCGCCGTAGTCGACTTCGCTGGTCATCTTGAACATTTCCAGACCCACCGCCGTGCCCAGCGGGTTAGAGGCGAAGGTCGAGTGGGTCGAGCCTGGCGGGAAGACTTTCGGGTTGATCAGTTCTTCACGGGCCCAGATGCCGCCCAGCGGGTTGAGGCCGTTGGTCAGCGCCTTGCCGAAGACGATCACGTCGGGTTTGACGTCGAAGTGCTCGATCGACCACAGCTTGCCGGTGCGGTAGAAGCCCATCTGGATTTCGTCAACGACCATCAGGATGCCGTGCTGATCCAGGACGTGCTTGAGTTCGCTGTAGAAGTTCATCGGCGGGATCACGTAGCCGCCGGTGCCCTGGATCGGTTCGACGTAGAACGCGGCGTATTCGCTCTGGCCGACTTTCGGGTCCCAGACACCGTTGTATTCGGTTTCGAACAACCGCGCGAATTGCTGCACGCAGTGGCTGCCGTACTCTTCCTTGGTCATGCCTTTCGGGCCACGGAAGTGATACGGGAACGGGATGAACTGCGCACGCTCACCGAAGTGACCGTAGCGGCGGCGATAGCGATAGCTGGAGGTGATCGACGAAGCACCGAGGGTACGCCCGTGGTAGCCGCCCTCGAAGGCGAACATCAGGCTCTTGCCGTTGGTGGCGTTGCGCACGACTTTCAACGAGTCTTCGATCGACTGCGAGCCGCCGACGTTGAAGTGCACCCGGCCGTCGAGGCCGAATTTTTTCTTGGCGTCGACCGCGATCATTTCCGACAGCTCGATCTTGCCCTTGTGCAGGTATTGGCTGGCGATCTGCGGCAGGGTGTCGATCTGCTGTTTCAGCGCGTTGTTCAGGCGCGGGTTGGCGTAACCGAAGTTGACCGCCGAGTACCACATCTGCAAATCGAGGTAGGCCTGGTCTTCGGTGTCCCAGACGTAGGAGCCTTCGCAGCGACTGAAGATGCGCGGCGGTTCGATGTAGTGAACGGTGTCACCGTAGGAGCAGTACTTGGCTTCTTTTTCCAGAAGGACCTGGTCTTCGGCGGTCGCGATGCGGATATCAGACATGGTGCAGGGTTTCCTGTGCTTCAGAAGTGGATTCGGTGCTGAAAGTGACGGCGTTGGCGGCCGCGGCCAGCGGCAGGCGGGCCAGCAGGTGTGGCAGTTCGGCGAAGCTGTCGAAGCGCGCGTAGGCGATGCCGTTGCGCTCGCAATGCTCGGCCAGGCGATCCTTGGCGAAGACGAAATCGGCGGTGGACGCCACGCACATGTCGGACTGGCCGTCACCGATCACCAGCACGCGTTTGCTGCTGGGGGTGGATTTGCATTTGCAGTTGCCGGCGGCGGCGCGGCAGGCGTCGCTGGCGTAAGGGAAATCGATGCGCCACTTGTCGTGATCGATCTGGCGCAGGCGGTTGGCGAGGATCGGCAGCAGCGTCACGTAGTTGCGCGCGAGGATCCGCGCGATGCCTTGCTCGATGCCATCGCTGACCACTTCCAGCGAAGCGCCGAGGCCGATCACGTGGTCGACGAAATCGGGGAAGTCGGGATCGATCTCGATGCTGTCGAAGAACTCGAGCAGTTGCGCAGGCGTGGCCTGGATCAGCGCCAGCTGACGGCTGAGGCATTCACGGGAACCGATCTTGCCCTCCAGCCATTCGTTTTCGATGGCTTCCCAGCTCGGGTCGGCGAAGCGTTCAAGGATGCTGTCGATCACGTCGGTACGGGTGATCGTCCCGTCGAAATCACACACGATATGCCAGTCAATCATCTGCGGTACCTGTTGGGTCGAGGCCGTTGTCAGGGTGCGCGGTCTGCGCCTGGCAAGGGTGGGAGCAGGGACTGTGCCAAATGGCCCAGGCCCCGTAATGGCGGGGGCGATACGGGATTTTTGCGAAGTGCAGCTACAATTTTTGTAGCTTGCTACAAACAACATGAGTGCTTGCGCCCAGGGCGGTATCCGGGGATTGATGCGCGCAAGTTCAGAAAAGGAATCACCTCATGCAGAGGAAAACACTGGCGTTATTGAGCGCACTGGTCTGCTTTTCCGGGGCCGCCGTGGCGGATGGCATCACGGGCGAAGCGGGTCTGGGCCTGGGGTATCAACCGCATGATCCGAGCGGCAGCCGTTACGAAACCCGACCGATCCCGTATCTGGATCTGGACTGGGGCGATGTCAGCCTCGGTACCGATGACGGCCTGACCTGGAGCGCTTTGAAAACCAACGGCTTCAGCGCCGGGCCGTACATCAATTACCTCTCTGGGCGCACCGCGAATGGCGAATTGCGCGGCCTGCGGGATGTGCCGGACATGGCCGAAGCCGGCGGTTTCGTGCAGTACGCACCGGCCGATTTCTGGCGCGCGTTCGCCTTCGTTGGCCAGGCCGTCGGCGGTGGCAGCGGGCAGGGCGGTGTGTTTGGCAAAGTGGGGGGTGAAATCGGCTATCCACTGGGCGGCGGGGTGATCGGCAGCAGCAACCTGACCGCGCATTTCGCCGATGCTCAAGGCACACAGACCTTCTTCGGCGTCAGTGATCGCGAGGCGCAGGCCTCGGGTATCCGCGCCTACAACGCCGGTGGCGGTTTGCAGAACGTGGCGCTGACCCAGAGCTTCGAGTTCCCCCTGGCGCCGCACTGGTCTCTGGTCACCAGCGCGAGCTGGATTCACCTGACGCGCTCGGCGGCAGACAGCAGCATCGTCAAGGCGGTGGGCGATACCAATCAGGGCGAAGTGCAGGCGGCCATCGCCTACAAGTTCGACTGATTTCAGCCACGGGCGAATTGGTCTGCGGTTTGCAGACAGCCATGTCGAATCCATTCCTTCAGGATGTTCTTCATGGCTCGCCCCGCTTATCGTCTGTTGGCTCATTCGTTATGGGATTTGATTCCCATCGCTTTGGGCCTGGCCCATTTCGCTTTTGTCCTGTGGCTGGTTTCGGCTTTCCATGACCTGTCCTGGTGGGCCTTCGTGCCGCTGGCGCTGGGCTATGCGATCAGCCTGTCGTGGAGCATCAACAGCATTTCCCACAACCAGATTCACAACGCCTACTTCACTCCTGCGTAGCTGAACCGGGCGTTCGATCTGCTGCTGTCGGTGACCATCGGTTTTTCGCAAACCCTCTATCGCGATATCCATAACCGCCATCACCGCGGCAACTCGGACCGGCCGGGGCCGGACGGCAAGACCATTGATCCGCTGTCGATTTATCAACGCGGCAAGGACGGTCAGCCGGAGAATCCCTGGGCTTATACCTTCCTGAGTTTTTTCCGCGACGATCCCAAACCGATCTACACCGAGATGCGCCGCAAACGGCCGAAGGACGCGCGTTGGGTTCAGGTGGAAATCTATGTGACGGTGGCGTTTTATCTGCTGCTGGCGGTGTTCGACTGGCAGGCGGTGCTGGTGCTGCTGCCGTTCTGGTATCTGGGGCAGGCGTTGTCGTCGCTCAACGGTTACTACGAACATTTTGGCGGCAACCCGGACTTGCCGATGGCCTGGGGCGTGAGTGCCTACAGCCCGCTGTACAACCTGCTGTGGATGAACAACGGCTATCACGCCGAGCACCACTACCGGCCGAAAATGCACTGGACGCAGGTCAAGGCCTATCACCGGCAGATCGCCCGGCAACAGCAGGAGGCGGGGGTGAAGGATATTCCGCTGGCGCACGGATTGGGGTTTCTGGTGGATCATCGCAAACACGACGCCTGACTGCTTTGTGCAGGCGTTTTTCAAGATCAAAAGATCGCAGCCTGCGGCAGCTCCTACAGGAGGGCGGTGATGCTGGTCTGTTTTTGTAGGAGCTGCCGAAGGCTGCGATCTTTGTTTTTCAAGATCAAAGGATCGCAGCCTGCGGCAGCTCCTACAGGAGAGCGGTGATGCTGGTCTGTTTTTGTAGGAGCTGCCGAAGGCTGCGATCTTTGTTTTTCAAGATCAAAGATCGCAGCTGCGGCAGCGCCTGCACAGGGATTTTCAGTGTTCTTCGCCTTCGGCAAGCAAGGCAATCCCGCCCATGATCACCACCACGCCAACCCAGTGCAGCAGGCTGATCTGCTCGCCCAGCCCCAGCCACGACCCCAGCAGCACGCCGACAAATACCAGCGAACTCAGCGGAAACGCCAGTGACAGGCTGCTGCGGCGCAGGATCAGCATCCAGACAAAAAACGCGCCGATGTAGCAGGCAATCGCGACCCACACGCCGGGCGTCATGACGATGCCTTGCAGCCATTGCAGGGTGAAGTCCATCTGCCCCAGTTGATCGCCGCCGACCTTGCTCGCGATCTGTCCGCAACTTTCCAGAATGATCAACAGCGCCCACAGCACGATGGTGCCCAGGCGTCCGTGTAGCCAATGCATTGCGTCGTTCCTTTGCAGTTCCAGGCGAACTTCAGACATGGCCGGCACACACGAGCATCACGCCCGCCGTAATCACCAGCGTGCCCAGCCAGCGCCGCCGGCTGACGGTTTCACCAAGCACCAGTTTGCCCGCCAGCACCACGCCGCAATAAGCCAGCGCCGCCGCCGGAAACAGCAGGCTCAGCGGTGCCCGCGACAGGGCGCCGAGCCAGACGAAAAACTCGATCGCGTAAGCCCCGATCCCGGCCCACAGCAGCGGCGCGTTGAACACCTGCCCCCAGAACACCTGAAGGCGAAAACCACCTTCCAGTTCCGGCAGTCGATCCAGGCCCAGTTTGAAACAGAGCTGGCCGATCACATCCAGAACAATCGACAGGGCCACCAGCACAATCACGGTAAGCGTCATGGAAACAACTCCTCGAACAGCTCTATCAAGGCTTGATTGGTCGTCGAATTGCGCAGGATATCGGCGTCGCTCCAGCGCTCGGCCGGCGGCTGGTCGGTCTTCGCCTCCCAGCGTTTGAGCAGGTTGCTGAAGGCCGGGCGGGCGTATTCGCCGCAGATGTCGATGCCGATGATCCGCTTGCTCGCCGCCAGGGCGCGCAGGGCCTGGAGCATATGGCTCAGGCGCATGCCGCCCTGATCCCAATTGGTGGCGGCGTCTTCGCTGGCGAGCACGTCCTTGTCGATGGTGATCCACACCGCATCGGTGGGCAGGCTGGCGATCAGGTGGTCGAGGAACAGGCTCCAGTCCACTTCGGACAAATTGCGCCAGTGCAGCATGTTTTCCTGCTGCTCATGGCCGGCGCCGTCGCCGACCCGTCCCCAGACTCTGGAAGGCGCGTGCTGCCACGGAAACAACTGTAGAACCCCACGTCTGAGGGCTGCGAGGTTGCCGCCCTTGAGCTGTGGATTCTGCAGGTCATCGCTGCACGGGCCCAGGGTGACGATGCGGCGGATGTTCGGCAGTTTCAGCGCCTGATTGACCCAGGAACCACAATGCCGACGCGGCGCGAAACGCACCCAGTCGGGATGATTGTCGAAGTGGATCAGGCTGACCGGCTCGGGCAGGTCGGTGAGAAACGCCGGGGTCAGGTGGTGATAATCACCGGAGCCGACGAAGAATATTTCCGGCGTCGGGCCGGTATGCCGTGGCCGTTGCTGCAAGCGTTCGGCGAATCGCCGCCAGGTGCGTTCGCTGGACCAGAGCCTGAGTTTCGGGCCGAGGTCGAGCAGGTCCAGGCGGCGGGCGCGGCCACTGTAGAGCAGTCGCGCAATGGGCGCCTGGGCAGTCAGGCTGTGGTCGAGATCTAAAATGTTCAAGGTCGCTATTCACCCTTGGCAGACCCTGCCAGACACCGGCCTCATCGATCATGAGCGCCAGCCGGGCAGGGCTTTGGGGGTAAATGCAAGGGGCGGGCCAGCGTCTGGCTCAGGCGTGCAGGCGCACCCACACCGTGACCAGCACGGTCGCGGCGATCAACCACGCCACAACCGCCACCGCGAGTGACGCCTCCAGCCGCATGCGGTCGACCATCACGTACAGCGTCGCCAGGTAGATGAAGTACGGAATGATCGACCACATGCCGAACACGATGGTCGCCTTCAGATCGTCGATCGAGCGGCTCTTGCCGACGATGTAATGGGCGATCAGGGCAAAGGTCGGGAACAGCGGCACCAGCCCGGCGATGTAATAGTTTCGGGTCTTCGACAGTGCGGCGAGGATCACCACCACTGCCGCGCCGAGTGCTGCTTTGAGAATCAGATCCATCAGTGGCTCAACCCGTATTTTTTCACTTTGTCGAACAGCGTGGTCTTGGCCATGCCCAGTTCCAGGCTGGCCTGGGTCAGGTTGCCGCCGCTGCGCTGCAAGGCATCGCTGAGCAGGTTGCGCTCGAACGCTTCCACCGCTTCGGCAAACGCCAGGCCCTGGCCGCCACTGCTGGCGCCGGACTTCTTGAACGCCGGCAGGCCGAGGGCGAAGCGTTCGGCGACGTTGCGAAGTTCACGCACGTTGCCCGGCCAGTCGTGGCTCATCAGGTTCGACAGGGTCTGGTTGTCCAGCTCCGGCAGCACCCGGTCAAAACGCAGCGCCGACTGCTGGGTGAAGTGTTCGAACAGTTGCAGGATGTCTTCGCGCCGCTCGCGCAGTGGCGGCAGTTCCAGCGTCACCACGTTGAGGCGGTAGTACAAGTCGCTGCGGAATTCGCCGGCCTTGCTCGCGTCGTCGAGGTCGGACTTGGTCGCTGCAATCACTCGGCAGTCCACCGCCACACTCTGGTTCGAACCGAGGCGTTCGAGGGTGCGCTCCTGCAACACGCGCAGCAGTTTGATCTGCAGCGGCAGCGGCATGCTTTCCACTTCGTCGAGGAACAGCGTGCCGCCGTCGGCGTGTTCGATCTTGCCGATGCGCCGCTTGCCGGCGCCGGTGAAGGCGTTGGCCTCGTGGCCGAAGATCTCGCTCTCGAAGAGGTTTTCCGGCAGGCCGCCGCAGTTCAGCGCGACGAACTGCTTGGTGTGCCGGCGGCTGAAGTCGTGCAGGCAGCGCGCGACCAGTTCCTTGCCGGTGCCGGTCTCACCTTCGATCAGCACGTTGGCCGAGGTGTCGGCGACGTTGGCGATCAGCTCGCGCAGGTTCTGCATGGCGGGTGAGCGACCGATGATCCGCCCTTCGAGGGAATCGCGTTCGGCCAGTTGTCGGCGCAGCGAGGAGACTTCCCGGGCGAGGCTGCGTTGCTCCAGCGCACGCCGGGCGACGTCCACCAGACGCTCCGGCGAGAAGGGTTTCTCCATGAAGTCGTAGGCGCCTTTCTGCATGGCGCCCACCGCCATGGAGATGTCGCCATGACCGGTGATCAG
>Ga0157373_10000670_pt1 | contig 26739 bp, 19 predicted proteins | sample C65metaG_FD_113460 | JGI IMG/M metagenome (GOLD analysis project Ga0157373, IMG submission 113460) | Corn rhizosphere microbial communities from Kellogg Biological Station, Michigan, USA - C6-5 metaG | ecosystem: Host-associated > Plants > Roots > Rhizosphere > Soil | place: USA: Michigan... | reverse complement strand
TAACTGGATTATCATGATTAAATCTTGTAAATCCTGTCACCGGCTTTTGATCGAAATCAACACGAGCCCATAGTCACGCACGCTCTATACTCATGACTTTCATCTTTCAGCAATTCGGTTCAAGTAATCTCGCGTACCGTCCAGCGAGATCTCCGACGAAATGAATGCAATATGGTTATCAGGCCGCAGGAACACGATGAAGTCGTTCTCCTTCTCAAAAATCTCATTCACACGCGCGTCGATCGATATGACGTGACAGTCAGCCACCTCGCCAAACTCGCGCGCCAGTTGTTCGCAAAGTGAATTGTGCTCTGCGTTCGAAAACACGAGCAGATGAAACTTCGGCTCTTTCAGTTGATCGAAGATGCTTTGACCGTTCATTAAAAAGTACGGCAGACGATCGCCGGCTTTGACGTCGTCGGATTCATCGCCCGTGTGTTCGCTCAACGAATGATCGCGATAAGTAATCCCGATCTGCGAGATTAATGGGAACAATCTTTTACGGATTGGTTCGAGGCTCGTTACGTAACCGGCCACAGTTGGAAAGATTGTCGTTCGAAATAATGCGAGCAGCCAGTTTGAGCCGGCGGCGAATTCGAAAATGCGATCGGTCGAGTCGAGCAGTCGCTTGGCGTTGGCGAGCCGTTCTTCGTTGTATGAACCGAGAATACTCTGGGCAGCGAAGCCTTTGACCACCATCGCTAATTTCCATGCAAGGTTGTAAGCGTCGCCAATTCCAGTGTTCATACCCTGCGCCCCGGCCGGGCTATGAATGTGTGCTGCGTCTCCTGCGAGAAAACATCTGCCTTTCGAAAACGCGTTGACGCGTCGCGAGTGAACCTTGTAAAGCGAGAACCACCGCACATCCGAAATGTCGAGCGACAGTTTTGCTTCGTCCTTTATTTGTCGTTCGATCTCCTCATACAAAATTTCGCCCTGTTCTGCGTTTTTGCTTTCGGGGAACGTGCCGATGATTCGATAACGGTGCTCTCCCTTCATCGGAAAGAAAGCGGTGAACACCTCGCGCGCCAGGCAAACGTAAAGCGAGTTGTGCTGCAACTCCCAGTCGACACGCGCATCCGCAACGTAGAACAAACGTTCAAACGTGCTGCCTTCAAACGTAAGCCCAAGCCCATGCCTGACTGCACTACTCGCGCCATCGCATCCGACCAGAAATTTGCCCACAACAGTTTGCGATTCACCGGCGGTGTTTTTTATTTGTGCCGTAACTCCGTTCGCATCTTGCGTGAAGCTCTCGAGCTCGGTGTTCCAACGAACGTCTCGCCCGTGGCTGCGCAGATACTTGTAAAGCATTTCCTCATTCTTGCTCTGCTCGAGCATCAACTGGTATGGAAACTGGCTGAGATCTTTGCCGAAGTTCGCGAGAGGGATCTCGCCGCGCACCTCACCGCCTTCAATTAGCCGGACCATCTCTACGATTTCTCCCTCTTTGATCGCAGGTTGCGCGAGCCCGAGTTGGTCATAAATCTCGAGCGTGCGCGCCTGGACACCGATCGCTTTTGAAAATCTCGTAAAGCTCTCGTTTTTCTCGACGACAACGAAATCGATTCCGTATCTGATGAACTGGCATGCCAGCGATAGTCCCGTCGGGCCTGCGCCAACAATGATGACGTCTGTATTTAGTGTGCTCATAATTCAATAACTCCTCAGCCTAGTTTATCCCTAAGGAGGAATAATCAATTGAATACTTTCAGGAGAAATCGAGTCGTGATGGCCACCATCGGCTCTTTCGGCGACTTACATCCCTACATCAGTCTCGCGCTGGAAATGAAGCGGCGTTATATCGATCCCGTCATTGCCACGAGCGAAACGTACCGCGAACGAGTCGAGTCGCTTGGAATCGAGTTTCACCCGATTCGACCGGAGAGCCGCCCCTACGATTTGATTTTTGCTTCCGTTCTCTTCTCCGCGCGCTCGTATTCAGTGATCGCCTGCGCCTCCTTCAACAGCGCATTCCGAAAAGAGCCAAGCACCTTCAACAACAGATCGAGTTTTCTCAGACTCTCGCGCCGCGCACGCACAGTGCCCAGAAAAAACTCGAGCTGAACGCGTCGACTACAGTCAGCAATCGTCAACATGTAGTGGCCCCATTTGTACTCGCCACCACGACTCGATTCAGCTTCTGCGAGTATGAAAGAAGTGTGACCAGTTGATACTGATGCGAGGAAAACGCGTCGTCGATAGAAAAGATTATTCATGTGAGGTAAAACTCTCTATTGAATTAATTTGCCGCTTGCGTATAATACGCGCACCCTGCCTCCTTGTCAACGATATTAGTTAAATGTCGTCCTCATTCAGGATGAGAAAGAGGAATAGGAATGGATCTGCTCGAGCACATCGCAGCACGCCTCAAGGATCTGCGTGTTAGCTACAACCACGGGGAAGGTCTCTCACAGGAATCACTCGCGCATAACCTCGGCGTTGCTCCAAATACCATCTCGAGATGGGAAACTGGAACATACCGGCCAAGCGTTATCGACCTCGAAAAAATCTCACGGTTCTTCGGCGTCTCTATAAACTCGTTCTTTCCATCCGACACAGGCAATGAGGACGAAGATGAAAACCTCAAGGCCCTGTTGCGGACTGCGAGACAGTTACATCCCGCAGACGTTGAAGAGTTGAGAAAGTACGCCGAGTTTCGCAGGGCGCGCGGCATTTACGAGGGAAAGACTCGACCTAAAGCCGGTCGAAAAGGGAGTAAACACAAGTGAACACTCAAAGTTATTACGAAGATCTCAAAGCGCTCGCACGACAAGTGCGCGCCGAAAATGGTTTGTCCTCACCGCGCGTTCTCCCCGGCGATCTGATGAGGATTTATGCGAAGTATGAAATCGTTCTGGATCAGTGGCCGTATCGATTCAGAAACCTGCGCGGCGCATTTATTAATGATGATCTGGGCATGACCATCATGATCGCGAAAGGCCTTCCGCAGGATCCGATGGTTTTCACGATGGCCCACGAGCTGAAACACTTCTTCCGCGATCGAGATCTCGGTATTTCGTATTGCGATCAGTCGAATCTGAATAAGGCTCTGGAAATCGGCGCAGAGATTTTCGCCGCCGAGATGCTCTTTCCGGACCGCGACTTCATCGCGCAGATGAAAATGATGGGCGTTAGAACCAATCAGTGTCTGCCAAAGACGCTCATCAGTTTGAAACGCAAAACCGGAACAACGCTCAGCTATGCCGGACTGGCCATTAAGGCGGAACGACTCGGATTCGCACCCGCTCATTCCGTCACGACGATAAAAACATGGCGGCGTCTGGAAGCGCTGTACGGTCCACCGGTTCGGAGACCAGCACGCAGGAGTACGTACGCCTGGTGAGTATGTGATCGGGTTACCGTCCGCGAAGATTCTTCACGCGCTGCGGGCGTCCGGCGGCGGAACCGCGAGTGGCGAGAGGTCTGAAGATCGGAGTCACCTGCCCTCGCACCCTCGCTTCCTTGAAAGGAATTGAGATCGAGGGAGGCTCCGGCGATTCGGCGTGCGATATCAACCGCAGCGTGTCTCCCCGTCGCTGCGCATGACAGCAGTAAAACCTGTTTCTGTGTTCGACGAGGTAAATCGGACGCTCAAACTCGGGCCACGCCCCGGTCGCAATAGTTCTAACTTTCGGATTCAACTGAAGGAGACTGCCCGGCGGCAGCAGCGGCCACATCATTCGATCATTTAATCCAATCAACACCAGCGGCCGACGCTCCCAATCGAGGTCGAGCATCAACATCAGTGGAACTTCCGACCAGGTGCTGAGTATTCGGTGAGTCGCGCTCGTGGGGTCCTGCAATATCGCGGTCAGTTCTCTCTTGTCCATGGTGCTTAACAAATTATTTATCCCTATGTAAGGAAAAAATGCGTTGACATGTCCCGTATCGCCGCATTAACATCCCGCGCCATTGCAGGAACCGACTGCAGTCGACCTCGAAAGAGGGCGGCCGATTTGCTCCGGCATTCCTGACCTGCATCTGTTTCAATTCAATAAATTGACACGTTCAACTCTGAGGGACTCGGACTGTGTTCGTGTTTCAAGCAAGAGCTGAACATGCGCGAGTGATTGAGTTCGCGACGATTCTAACACGTCGGTCACAATGATCGGGAGTGAAAGTATGAAACGTTGTCGGTGATTGTATCTGTCTGAGCTATCTCACGGGACAGACGGATTATCACCGAAAGAGTTTTCTTCAAGGTTGCAGTCGTTTGGTGTATTATTCTCGCAACTGAGAGCGGGTCAGTAGTGTGCCTAATCGCGGTTAAGATCTTTATTTTCTTCACTTTAAGCTCAAAATTTCATCTGAGATCGGCCTCATGAAAATACACATATAAACATAACTGTCCGGTCTGAAAGCCCCTGACGGGACTAATCCAGAAAGCCCAGAGACGAAATGCTGGATCAGAGCCGAGTGGCAGCACAACCCGATGAGAAGCGTGAACAGTTGTTCACCGAGCGATATAAAAGCTTGCTCGCGTGGGCACTCCGCTTAACTAATCAGCAACGAGAAGCGGCGGAAGATCTCGTGCAGGATGCGTTTGTCCAGTTCATGCTCGGTCGGACAAGACTCGAAGAAATTGAAAATATTGACGGTTATCTCAGGAGAATGTTGCGGTACATGCATCTTTCACGGATAAATCGCTCGGCGCAACACCTCCACGATGAGACTCTGTCGGTTGCCGACTACGACACTTGCCGGCTGGGCTGGACGGCCATTGAAGCCCCCCGTCGCGTGCAGGCATCGGAAGAGCTCTATGGAATTTGCACCTACGCGTGCTTGAGAAAGGAAACATCCCGAGCAGGGAGTGTCCTCATTCTGCGGTTCTTTCTCGATTTTTTTCCGACTGAGATCGCTCGTGTTCTAAACAGCTCACGACATTCCGTGGACGAACTGCAAAGATTCGCACGTCGTGAAGCGAAGCTGTTCATGAATGAACCTCAGCGGCTGCGTTTTGTCGATAACAAGCGGGCATCCGAGCGGCCGCGGATCAAATATCTGAAATCAGACTGTGATCTGATGCTCGAGCTGCGCCGGATGATCTTCGATTCGTGTCAAGGTGAATGCCTACCGCCGTGTGAGCTCGAGCAACTCTATGGCAACGGCAATACCGACGCACTTACGACAACAAAGCTAGCGCATATTGTCAGTTGTCCGAAGTGTCTCGATGCGGTGAACAGCCTACTGGGGCTTCCTCCCCTCGCCGAACGCTTCAGAAGCCAATCGTCAAATTCTGACGAGCCTCCCCAACATCCTGGCGAGGGCGATGACTCATCCAGTGGCGGCATATCAGGCGGCGATCGTTTGCCTCAGAAATTCGGACGTCGCTTGCGTGAAACACACGAGCACAAACCTCAAGAGTTGCGAATCGCGGTAAACGGTTTCCTTGTAAGTTCTTTGAAGGTGAGTTCCGACTTGAGCGAGCTGGATCTAAATCTCACGGCTGATGATCCAATCGAGTTTGTCGAAGTCAGCAGCGAACAGGGAGTGCAACTGCTGTTCTTCAGTGTTAACTCGCTGTCGCCTGAAAGCGAGCAGTGGGCCTGGATTGAACTCAGTGAAGGAAGGTGGCTTGAGGCATCTTTTCAAAATCAGAATGGTCCCAGCCTTCACGTGGTCTACCAGGATCCCGTTCCGGAACAAGCTTTCAACACAGATATAGATAGTTTGTCCTCACCCCTTTTCGTCGTTCCCACTGTAGACGAGTTGCCGCTAGCTTCAACTCGGCGTATTCCGTCTTTGACCAGCCGTTTGATTGGTATGGTGCGCCGTATCAGTCGAAGGTCGTTGGTTGCAGAAGACACGGCAACTGTCCCTGCAGATGTGACGCTGGTCGAATCAATCAGGAAAACAGATGGGGCCGACGAATCCCCCTTCCTCGCTCTGATGAGCGAGGGCAGCAAACGTTCGCACCGACGTTTCGCTCTGGTCGTACTACTGCTCTCCGCAGTAGTGGCTGCCAGTGTCCTCTTCTTAAAAGTGCGCATGTCGCCCAAGTTGACAGCAACGGCGTTGCTGGATAGCGCCGTTGTCGCAGAGCAAACTGCGCACAAAGCTTCAAACAAAGTGCGGCACCGATACGTCCGGCTAGAGGAGAGGCGTAGCTCAGAAGGCGCTGTCGTTGCACAGCGAAAGATCGAAATCTGGGAGAATCGCCTGGCCGGCAATCGCTCCCAGAGACTCTACGACGATGCCGGCAAGCTGATCGCAGGAGCCTGGCAAAAACCAGATGGCTCACGCATGGTTTACCATCACGGCTCAAGGCCAGGGCCGGAGCCCGCTCTTACATCGCCTCATAGTCTTTTGCTGAATCTCGAAGACGTGTGGCAACTCGAACCCTCAGCGGAAACTTTTCGTGCATTGATCGCTGATCCCGAGTTTGCAAAGGTCGAAGAGAGGCCGACAACTTACGTCATTGTTTACGAGAAAGTACGCAGTGTGGGCGCGAGTGTTCTGTTGAAAGCTACGCTCACGTTGAGCAAACCCAACCTTCATTCTATCGAACAGACTTTGCTTGTGCAGCGCGGCAACGAATCACGGGAATACCGGTTCGGCGTGGCGAGTGATGAACTCCTGCCTCAAGGCGCGGCGGCTCCGACCGCCTTTGAGATCGAACCGGAACTGATAGGAGGGGCCGAGCAATTTGGCAGGCCTGGAAACTGGGCGATCCGGGACCTCACCTCTAGCCGTGTCCCTCCGTCGTCCAGCACGTCGACGCCACCCCCAGCTTCTGCTGAGCTGGAAGTCGACGTTGCATACTTGCTCAATCAGGCAAAGGCCGACCGGAACGAGCAAGTGGCCCTCACGCGCAGCGCAGGTGGGTCACTGCGCGTTGAGGGAGTGGTGGATACTCAACAGCGTAAGGAAGAATTCCTGAGAGCACTTGGACCAGTAATCAACAACCCGGCAGTGAGTATAGAAATTCGCACAGTTGCGGAGACAACAACTCGTCGTCGTGCGCCGGTTGGTTCTGTCGTCCTGGAACAAACGGAAGAGACTGCGAACACCGTCGCTGCGGACGAGACCCTGCGCGCGTACTTCAACAGAAAAGATCCGCGTGGTCCAACTGATGAGGCGATCCGGTCTTACTCTTCGCAAGTGGTGAACAGCGCCTATCGCGCGCTGTTCCATGCGATTGAGATGAAGCGCCTTGTGAGTCGTTTTACCAACGTCGACATGCGCACTATAGCTCCCGACGCCCGTGCAAAATGGCTCGCAATGCTGCATCAACACGCCGCTGCATTCGCGCGTGAGAATGGAGCTCTCCGGCAAGATATTCAGCCAGTGTTTTTCCCAGGATCGGCTTTTGAAGTCGGAGAGCATTCCATCCAGAGTGACGCTGATCTTGCTCGTGCTGTAGAACAGCTTCACAGACTTGCGCTATCTAACAACGAGGCGATCCGCTCCGCGTTGACGACTTCCGCGCAGAGCTCTGACGCGACGTTGAAGTCGAGCGCCTTCTGGCAGTCCCTTCAAAGAGTTGAAAACTTGGCTGGAGCAATCATGCAGTACCAAACGGCGAACAACTGATTCGCGGCTAAAGCTGCCTGGTCGGCAGCTTCAGTTTTAGCTCTTTGATAATACGGGTGGTGAGAATTGGGCTCAGTCCGGCTTCGTGACGAGCCTGCCGTGTCCTCGTAGGGAGAAAAGATCCCTCACAGTAACGAAACTAAAAATCAATCTCCGCATTGAACCGGGACGGTAGACATTGGGTCGATGAGGCCAGTGCGAAGCCCCGAGTAAGGATCGCCAACGAGGAACTGATCTGCCGTGTCCTCGTGGGGAGAAAGGATTAAAGAAATATGCCCCAAAGTAACGATACCAAGATCGATCTTCACATTCAGGACGGGACGGTAGTTTTAAAGGTGACTCAGACAAACTCGCCTCCGCGTAAAGATGTCGTAGCAACGAGGAGTAACCCACCGCTCCTCATCGAATCTCGTTTGCGATTTCTCGTTAAGAGATTCTTCGATTTCATTTTCGACCGCTTTCTCTCGATCTGCAAATCATTGCTGCAAAGCAAGTGATGGTGCGGGAAACAATTAAATCTGACATGTCTTCTCGTTCAGAGGCGTGTCCCTAATCACAGGAGAACTCCTATGCCCAGAACTCAGGAGTGTACGTCTGCTTTCTGTCCTCCATCTCAAGTCTTAAACATCGGAACTGCCGTACCGCGGGGAATCCCCTTCTTTTTGCGTTTCGTGGGTTTCCCCGTATGCCTGCTGCTCTTATTCGTGGCTCATCAATCTTCTTTGAATAGCGTCTCGGCCCAAAGTGCAACCGCAACTCTCAGCGGTACAGTCACAGACGAGAGAGGCGCCGTGATTCCCGGCGTGAATATTGCCGTAATCAGCATTACGCAGGGTTTTGAAAGAACGACAACGACCAACGGCGAAGGCGTCTTCGTCGTGCCACTGCTTTCTCCTGGCAATTACACGGTGAAAGCCGAACATGAAGGCTTTAATCCCGCCGAACAAAGAGACGTCGTGTTGAATGTAAATGATCTGCGGATGATAAAGATCTCCTTGAAGGTCGGAGATGTTAAGGGCGCAACTGTCGACGTCGTTGACACGCCGCTGCTCATAGATGAATCAACTGCGGTAGGCACGACCGTGGACCGGCAGTTCGTTGGCAATCTGCCACTCAATGGCAGAAGTGTTCAGCCATTAATAAACCTCTCACCTGGGGTTGTTTTAACCAAAGCGACAAATCTTGAGCCCGGCCAATTCAGCGTCAATGGACAACGCTCGAATGCAAATTACTTCACCATCGACGGCGTAAGCGCAAACATCGGGGTGAGTGTAGGTCTCGATCCGTATCAGGCAGCGACCGGCGCTGTACCCGGCTTCTCTGCATCAGGCGGCACGAACAATCTCGTATCGGTTGATGCTCTGCAAGAGTTCAAGATCCAGACTTCCAGTTACGCCGCGGAGTTCGGACGAACACCTGGCGCACAAGTGCAGTTACTCACCCGTTCAGGCACAAATGAGTTCCATGGAAACGCTTTTGAATACTTTCGCAATGAAGCCTTTGACTCGAACGACTGGTTCAACAACGCTCGTCAACTCGCAAAACCGGCTACCCGACAAAGCGATTTTGGTTTTGTGCTGGGCGGGCCGGTTCTCTTCCCGCGCTTTGGTGAAGGTGGGCGCCAACCGTGGTTTGATGGCAAAAACTCAACCTTCTTTTTCGTATCGTATGAAGGACTGCGACTTCGTTTGCCTCAGAGTCGAGGTGTTGACGTGCCGTCAATGCAGGCCCGACAAGCTGCTCCGAACGGTATCAAACCTCTCTTGAACGCATACCCGTTGCCGAATGGTCCGATAAGAATCGGAGCGAATGGTCAGCCTAACGGGTTTGCAGTGTTCAATGCCAGCTTTTCAAATCCTTCAGATCTCGACGCGACCAGTGTGCGAATCGATCATACTGCCAACAGCCGCGTGACATTGTTTGGACGCTACAACTACTCACCATCGTCAGTAACTGAAAGAGCCCAATCAACAACTTACCCCGTCAATAGTTTGGCGCATTACTTTTTGACTACGGAGACTCTAACGGGTGGCGCGACATTTTCATTCACACCAAACGTGAACAGCGAACTCCGGCTGAACTACAGTGAGAACACGGCCCGAAATTTTCTTGAGCTTGACGACTTCGGGGGAGCAGTCGCCCCGCCAGATTCGCTCTACTTTCCATCCGGAACGTCACGAGACACAGACTCCATTTCGATCTTTTTGCTTGGATCTGTAAACACAACTCTTCAAGTCGGCACCACTGCGAGAAACCAACAGCGCCAGTTCAACGCGATCGGTAACCTGGCAGCAATCGCCGGCGCTCACCAATTCAAATTCGGCGTGGACTATAGGCGTCTCAGTCCGATCATCCAGCCGCAGAATCATAGTGTGCTGGTGCAATTCAACGGTGTAGGAAATCCTGGAGCTGTGTCACAACCTGCAGGTACGTTATTGTCCGGAAGGTCTTTAGGCGCGCTGATTCAAGCCTGGTCAGGTGCAATCTTTCCTGTATTCAATAATGTCTCCCTGTATGGTCAGGACAATTGGAGAGTGAATCGCCGGTTCACCCTGAACTATGGGTTACGTTGGGAACTTAACCTGCCGCCGACAGAGAATAGCGGCCATCCGCCAGCTACTGTCATAGGTTTGGACAATCCAGCTACTGCCACTATTGCTCCACCAGGTACACCATTGTGGAACACCAGCTATAACAACTTCGCACCGCGTGTCGGAATGTCGTATCAACTTTTCCGGGAACCCGGTCGCGAAACAGTACTGCGAGGCGGTGGTGGCATTTTTTACGATCTTGGATATGGTTCAATCCTGAATGCATTTGGGACTGCCTACCCTTACGTATCGACGAAGGTCAACTTAAACGTGCCGTATCCTCTGAGTCCGGCTGATGCGGCGCCATCGACCGTCCCGACAGTTACTCCGTTGTATGTGTATGATCCTGACATCAAGCTGCCGCGAACGTATCAGTGGAATTTTTCTATCGAGCAATCTCTGGGCTTGAATCAAACCCTGAGCGCATCCTATGTCGCTGCCGTCGGACGCGATCTGCTTCGCCTCGACACAGTTTGGGGCACGAGTCGTGGAGGAACTCTTAACCGCGCAGTGTTCCCTGCCGACGCGCAAGTAATCGTGTCACGAAACACCGCCACATCCGATTACCACGCACTCCAGGTCCAATTTCAGCGGCGGCTCAGCAGGCACCTGCAAGCCCTCGCATCGTACACGTGGGGACATTCGATAGATATTGCCTCGAATGATTCATTTAATATCAACACCCCTTCGGATCGCATAGATCCACGCACCGACCGTGGCCCTTCAGATTTCGACGTTCGGCATGCTTTCAACAGCGCTGTGACTTATGACATTCCTTCCATGATCAAGAAGGGCGCAGCGAATGCCATATTCAGGAATTGGGCGGTGCACGCACTTTTCAGCGCGCGTACAGCGACACCGGTCAACGTTCTTTATACCATCAACGTTCCCGCTCTCGGATTCAGAGCTAACGTACGTCCGGACCTAATCGAGAATATCCCGGTGTATATCGATGATCCATCGGCGCCGGGCGGCCGGCGTTTCAATAACACCCGTGTAGTAATACCCGGTAATCCCAATCCTCAAATTGGGCCCTTCTTTCGACCAGTAATTCCACGGCAGGGATCCCTCGGTCGCAACGCGCTGCGAGGATTTCCGGTCCATCAATTGGATTTTGCACTGCGCAGACAATTCAACTTCAACGAACGAGTGAATCTCCAGTTCAGAACAGAGTTCTTCAACATCTTCAACCATCCGAATTTTGCAGATCAGGATGGGTTACTGACCTCGTCTACGTTTGGCTTCTCAAGGTCTATGCTGGGTAGAAGCCTGGGTAGCGGAGGAGCCTCTGGAGGGTTCAACCCGTTGTACCAAATCGGCGGCCCGCGTTCGATTCAGTTTTCATTGAAACTCGACTTCTAAGTGATTATGGTCAGTTGCGGCAAAAGAGCATTAAGAGTTCGTTATAAATGTTCCAACAAAAACTTCGCTGTGAGGCGCATTTCGTGAGCACCCGACGACTCGTTTTCGCATGTTGCCTGATCGTCTTTTGTCTGTTTGTAAATCAACGGCTCGCCGTTGCGCAAAAACAACTTGTTCCACTGCCTATTAACGAAGCGCTCAAGACTCTGAGTCTTCCGATGTACACGCCCATCGAGCTTTCACCTGATGGACGAATGGTGGCTTACACGTTGTACGACACCAGCCGCAAAGCGCAGGCGAAAAACTCTCGCTCACCCGAGGATCTCGAGCGCAAAGGAATCCCACGCGGCGTGGATTTTTGCGATATCTGGATTAGTGAGACAGCCACTGGAATCGCGAAGAATCTAACCCAGGCACGAGGAACTAGTTGGTCACCTGTATGGTCGCCGAATGGGCAGTATCTTGCATTTTACTCAGACCGTGACGGCACTCCGGCGCTGTGGATCTGGGAGAGAGCGTCCGGCGCGCTGCGCAAGGGCTCAGATGCAATTGCACGCCTGCGAGTCGAGACGACTGTTCCTCGTTGGACGCCGGACAGTAAGAAGCTCGTGATCAGGGTTCTTCCGAAAGGAATGAAGCTCAGCGATGCCGAAGCTTTGATGAACCAGCCATCCACCGAACCCGACACCTCAACCACGAGCAAAGAACCCGGCTCAACCGTAGTTTTGTTTAAGTCAAAGGCGTCGAACCCTGGTCAAAAAGAGAAAGCCAGACCACAGATTAATCTTACTGCTTACGCAGTAGATCTCGCCGTTGTAGATCTTGAAACGAGGCAGACGAAACATATTGCCAGCCGAGTACTAACCGACAGCTACTGGCTGTCCCCTGATGGAAATAACCTTGCGGTACTCATTTATAAGGGCCGCCAATCTCACGAGAATCTTCAGTCGCTGTTCGACGTGATGGTAGTTTCATTAATCAACGGCGATTCGAAGACTGTGGTTTCTGATTTCGGCGCCGACGTCCTCACACAACTCAGTTGGTCTCCAGACGGAAAACTCATCGCCTATGTGACTTTTGGTCCGGCAGTCAAAAACGACTGTTGGGTCGTGCCAGTATCCGGCGGTGAGCCTCAAAATGTAACCCGAGGCGAGCACCCGGTTTTTGACAGCACCCTCATTTATCGTGGCCCGCTGTGGGATGCGGCAAGTGAGAACGTGTATTTGCTCTCGCGGAATTCCGTCTGGCGAACGTCTTTGCATGAGGGACGCCCAACCTCGATCGCCAGTGTCTCAGGACGCACACTCAGGCATATTATCAGTCACAATGGCCGAGCTATTTGGACGCCGGGAGCCGGCAATGCCGTTGTCGTGGTGACGCGTGATGAGGATACCAAGCAGGATGGGTTTTACAGGATCGATCTGGCGACCGGAAAATCCGAAAAACTCTTCGAAGAAAATAAGTCCTATGGCTCCGTCCCGCAATTGAGAACCGCAGTCTCTGATCGGAGTCAGTTAGTATTCACTTCACAAAGCGCAGCCGAACCTGAAGATATTTGGGCCATCGACGCAAACGACTCTCGGCCGAAAAGAATAACGCACATCAATGCAGTGTTCGACCGCTATGTTATGGGCGAAGGCCGGATGATCGACTGGCGAACATTGAACGGGCAAACAGCACGCGGTGCACTTTTGCTGCCCGCTGGATACACACCCGGCAAACGTTATCCGTTGATAGTCTATCAGTATCCCGGATCAAGTTGGTCCAGGCACGGGAATCTTTTTGGGTTCAATCAGTTTGCTGGCGCCGTCGAGAACTGGCAACTATTTGCAACCCGTGGCTACGCTGTGCTTATGCCCGATGTTCCCGCGCGCCCTGAGACATACATGAAAGACATTGCCGCGGCAGTGTTGCCCGCCGTGGATAAAGTAATCGAGATGGGCATTGCGGACCCCGAACGACTCGCAATCACCGGGCAAAGCAATGGCGGCTACGGAGTGCTCAGCCTGATTGTGCAAACGAACCGTTTCAAAGCTGCGGTCGATCGTATGGGGCCCGCGAATCTCATTTCGGCTTACACACAAATGACAGAGACCGGATTGAGCGCTTATACGGGCGAGATGGTCGTGCGCACGGGAGGCTCACTCTGGGAAAAGCGAGACAAATTCATTGAGAACTCGCCGATCTTTTATTTCGATCGCGTACAGACGCCACTGCTAATAATTCAGGGGACTGCTGACACACAAAACATGGTCGCGCGCAGTGACGAGGTTTTTGTCAGTCTAAGATTGCTCGGCAAGGAAGTTGAGTACGCGAGATACGTGGGTGAGACACACGGTGTCACTGAATGGACCTTTCCTAATCAAGTCGACTACCTCAATCGCGTCATAGCATGGTTTGATTTGCGGCTCAAAAGCTAAGCTGAAACTGTCGCTTCCATTGGATTCGACTGAACCTGAATCACGTTCGATTTTAGATTCGCGTCAAGAAAATTAAGAATCGCTTCGTAGGCGTGTATCGCGTTCTTCCGCTTTCTGAACCCATGGGCCTCGTCCTCATACACAAGGTATTCCACTGGCCCGCCGTGTCTTCTAATCGCCGCGACCATCTCGTCTGACTGTTCCCTCGGGCAGCGCGGATCGTTCGCACCCTGGAGAATCATCACCGGTCTCTTAATCTTGTCGGCGTGGAACAGCGGTGAGATTGAGCGCAACAGCTCTTCATCTTTTTGGGGGTCGCCGATTTTATCGTAGAACCGTTTCTTATCCCAGTATTTTGGAAGCTTTTTCGCTAGCGAAACAAGATTTGAAGGACCGCATATGTCAACGGCGGCCGCGAATTCGTTCTCACAGAACGCTGCCGCTGCGAGGGCCATGTATCCACCAAAACTCGCTCCGATTATTACGACCCGGGCTGTGTCAACATAACCAAGACTCGCAAGGTAATTCTTCGCCGCAACACAATCCCAAAGCGGCTCGCGTCCCTGCTTTCTGTGATCCGCATTGTAAAAAGTTTTGCCGAAGCCATAGCTGCCTCGATAGTTCACACCGAGGACCACATATCCATGATTAACGAAATACTGGATTCGGCCCTTGTAACCTTTTGTCAGGCGCCCGCCTGGACCACCATGCACCCAAACCAGGGCTGGAGCCCTACCAGTCTCGGTGGTCCCGTGCGGGCGCCATAGCAAGCAGGGAATTTCCAGGCCGTCAAAAGAATGAAAGCTCACAATTTGCGACTCAACCAGATCTTGTCGATCTACATCCCGATTCAGACTCTCAGTGAGTTGAGTAGTGAACCGGGTCTCAAAATCGTGAACGAACAAGTTGCCTGGTGAACGATCCCCTTCGGCATAAAAGGCCACGTGCCGTCCACTCCTCGACACGACTGCACAGTTCAGGCTTCGATCGTCGAAGCCGGATAACGTAAAAACAGAACCCGTTTCCTCATCGTGAATCTTCATTGACCTGAGCGTAGTGTAAGGGTCATCGCAAAAACTGATGCGACGCCGGCCATCAGGTGAGAAGAAAGTCCAAGCCACGTCTCCACTCGCTTTTTCAACGCACGTAGATTCGCCACTCGCAAGATCAAGCCGCTTTACATATCTAAAGTCGCTGCCTTCGTTAGTGATGTAATACACTGCCGTTGCGTCACCATTGAAAACTGCCAAACAATTGAGTACGTCACCGTCGTGAGCTGTCAGACACTTCATCTCTTCTCGACTAACGTCGTACAGGAAAATATCTGAATCCGCTTTTCGGTCGGATTTTGCGAAGAGGACGTACTTCTCATCGGGCGATATGGAGCAGAAGTAAAACTTCTCTGTTGCCTTGTAGATCAGCCTCCGCTTGAATGTGAGCGCATCGAACTTGTACAGGTCGTATAGGCGTTGATCGCGCTCGTTCGTTGAGGCAAAGAATGACCGCTGGTCTAAACTCCAACCGTGAACGAGGGTCTGGACTTCCGCACCAGGTGTTATGACGATCTCTTTTCCCGTTGGTTCCAATACGCACAGAATGGAATTCTCCAGGTTCCCCAGATCTTTACTGAAAAGGATGCAGCGGTCATTTGGTAAGTAAGAAATGCTTTGAATGTCTTCACTTAGCGAATAGGTGAGCTGCCGATGACGGCCATCGCTAAGGCAAACCTCATAGACATTGCGAATACCGGAGGCGTCACTGGTATACAGTATTTTCTCTTCGTCCGGAGAAAACGCTATTCCCGAGATCCGTGCGGTATTCATGAACTGCGCACTCGTGTATTGTTTCGCAGACCGCATTGAAACCCCTCGGCTTATTCCACGACATCAATCTCAATATTTCTTCGTGGCTGACCGGGACCGTCGTCGAAGATAATGCCTTTAGTAGTGCCACGCACAACTTCATATGCACTTCCCAATACGATTACTTCCGCAGCTGCGTAATTATCGGTATTCATGATCGACCTCCCAGAATATGACGACGCATAGTCCGGTCCACAGTGGCATATTCGACGGATGTGATCTCTGATCGCGTGCTGTGAAACGGCAGAGCGTCACTCGCAACTTGTTTATCATCGTACCGAATATGCCTCTGTGAACCGGTGTGATCGTCTGAAGTCAAGCCCTCAGGGGATTCTGAGTTACTCATCTTCTTCTTCGATGGTCTCCCGCTTGGGCAAACCGGGACTGTCGTCTTCGACAGGAACGAACTTCGTCGCACCTAGAATCACATCCTGAGCTCTGCCGATCTCAACGATTTCGGCTACTTCATAGTTGTTCATCGTACCGTTCTCCTTTCTTTAGAATTACCGCCGTGGTCAATACAAATCTTTAGTCGTCTTCTTCCATTTCTGTTTCCCGTTTCGGTTGGCCGATGCCGTCGTCGCATTCCCAAACAAACTTCGAGGAACCAAGGATCAGGTCCTGTGCCCGTCCGATTTCGGCAATTTCCGATGCTTCGTAGTTATTCACCGTAGTCTTCCTCCTTTCTCCAAGATTACTGGCCATCAGCAGCTGCGATATCCAGAAATGCATATCTGGTCTTCATCACGGATAAGCCTGCGCGACTCGTTCTCTTTCTGCGCGAATTTTCCTAGCAGAGATTTCAACCGTAGAACTGTGCGTGACAGTGAGTGGACGCCTTTCAAAATCACGTAGCCACAGTTCGAGGTAAGCAATTCGGAGCACAAAGAGGCTTTCTGTAGTGTGTGAAAAAGTTGGATTCTCTATTAGCGTATTGAGAGCTGCACGATCTACATAGCCACGACTGCAAACGAGCCCATTTCTCAACAGGTCGCATAACTTCCGCCACTCGCGAGTGACGGCGCGAAGCGTCGCTTCGGCGGGAGTTCCTTTACCTTTACGTGCTGCTATTTGGGGTGGCAAATGCGTTCGTAGAGCTCGGCGCATCAGTGACCTGGTTTCGCCGGGCCGAATCCACTGGGTCGGCGGAATGGCTTGCAGAAACTCAACAAGCGGTCGATGAGTGAATGGACAAGTGATATCAACGGGGCCCCAGGCAAGTAAATTACCCGGTGAGATGGCGTCCGTAACCGACAGGAACGCAATCGATTGACCGCGGCTGCTTGGCAGCTCGAAGCCGAATATATCTCTTGGGCCAAGAAGTCTGTCACGTAGATCGAAGCGGCGAATAAAATCGCCTTGAAGAACAGAAATCTGTTTCTCTCGGTCGCGTCTGTTATACAAGCCTTTTAGTCGCCTAGGCAGCGCTGGAACAACAGCATGGCGCAGCAGCACATGCAAATAAGGCTTCTTTAATGCGAGACTCCAGACCTGCAGCCGCTGATGCAGTTCGCTGAGCTTTCCTTCAACCACGAGGTCTGCTAATTCCGGATAGGGATCCGGCGAGGCGGTTAATAATTCATCACCGCCAATACCGCACAACAGCACGCGTGCTCCCTGAGCGCGCATCTCTTTTCGGACCCCTTTGTGATACTCCGACCACAATTCCAGAGCGTTCGGAATTGTCCGTAAGCTTTCTTGATCGAAACTGACAAGCAGTGGATATTCGCTTTCTCTAAAATGACGGCCAGCCTGTCCTCGTTTCTCTTCAACAAAACGGATAAACCGTCGCTCATCTGAAGAAGGCGACTCATCGAAAACAGCGGAAATCGTTTCCAGCTTCGTTGCTTGAGTTCGTCGCTCTTTAAGAACTTCGTCTGCCGTGCACACAATCGACGACGAGTCGAGGCCACCGCTCAGATCCGCCCAGACTGGTCCATCAACTCGCAAACGTGCTCGCACAGCTTCGGAAAACAGGCCCAAGAAGTGCTCCTCATATTCACTGTCGCTGCGATAGCGAATCTCTTTGGCCGGATCGAGACTCCAGTATCTCTCCAGGTGAATCGTTCCACCTTTGGCGACTACCAGGTTCGCCGTGGGCACTGCGTGAATGCTTTTGTAGGGTGTAAGGTCCTGGCTTGGGTACAACGTTAAGAAGCCGGCCGCATACTCATCATCGACCTGCAGTTCTATTTGTCGTAACTGCAACAAAGCCTCAAGCCGACTTGACCAAATCAGGGTGTCGCCATCGCTGTAGTAAAAGAGTAAACGAGCGCCTACAGGATCGCGCGCCAGAAACAGCGTCCTCGAATTCGGATCCCACAGGGAAAGAGCAAAGTCGCCGATTATCCAACGAGGGAAACCGGCGCCCCACTTGTTGTATGCGTGAATTACGATGGAACTGTCGCTCTGATCATCTCTCAACTCGTCGCGCAACAGCGCGATCAACTCTTCTCGATTATCGAGTCGTCCGTCCCAAGCCAGGATGCAACCGTTAGAACTTACGACCGGTTGTCGTTCAGTGCGTGATTCTCGGTTTGTGTGAAACGCCCTGTAGACCATTCCAACAGAACTGTGAAGCACATCGAATCCACCGTCCGGACCATACGTGTCTATTCCCTGACCGAGTTGTGCTAGTACTTCACTATCGACAGGTGCCCCATCAAAATTGACGATTCCGCCTATGGCGCTCATTTCATTTCAACCCTCTAAGAATGTTCAAAATCTTCTGAGTTCTCGGTACTTGGTCTTAACTCTTGGTGAGTCACTCACGACTTCGTTCATGACTTCGGTCCAGGCGTGAGCTTTTGGCGGAAATTCCTGAGCCCCGACCACCATTTGCGCAGGCACACCATGTCTCCGCAAAAGGCACGTCACCACCGCCGAATGCTGCAAACACATGGCTTTCTTCGGGTAATACATCTGTGCGCGATCAACCATGCCGCGGACCCGCCGGCAGATCTCACGATTGGTTGTGCGTGGTTCTGCGATGGGCCAACTTTTGACTTTTCTGATGAGCGCTTGAAAGCCTGCGAACTTCAACAGCAAATCAAACGCCAACAGGGCAACGAAAGCGCTGAACGTTTCGCGTCTGGAGTAACGAATTGTTTCGTCAGTAGCCGGGCGAGCGGTATCGATCTGTTCCGACTTATCAATGCGAGGAGCTGAGCTTGTGGCGCTGACGTCGGTTTTGATTGCATACAACTTCTGTCCACGCGAACCGTGTGATATGCCGATCAACGCCAGCGACTCCAAATTATCGAGGAAGCGTTGGGTGTCAGCGCGGAGTTGATCGTGCGACACGTCGTAAAAGAGCTCCCCTTCAGAATTGATTGCTTCGAATTGCTTGTTCAGGCCTCGCACGATCTCGTCCAGCGTGCAATTGGCGGACATCCCTTCCAAAACCATCCACGTGAGTGCGCCGATACCGTTGAGTTTGCAAACGCGATCCTCAGCTATGGATAGCAACACGCTTCCGTCCCTGTGCTTTCGAGCTCTGTCAGTGTTGGGGTGAGAGGAATACAGCGTCGGCATGGGCATCATGGTTTGAATCCCTGACCTTTTGCTATCGATTTGTTCTAGAGTGACTGAAAGGCCGGGGGAAGCCTGTGCCGCTAGCATGATCGACGACACTCTTGTCGTTGCGCGAAGACTCTACTTACCTCTGACGTAGCATTGGGAAACTTTTCCTATCCTGCTTAGTATTCGAAGCACGGACCGTTTTGCAGACAATTATGAAAGTCAGCGGTGCGAAAACCGTTGACTGCTTGCTTGTAATCCCAAGCAAGAACGTTGAAAGAACTTAATCTTTGCTTTGGGTAGGATGACCGATGCGGCCATCGTTCACATGAACTTCACGGTCAGCCCAGTTCGTCGGGTAAGGCCGGTGGGAAATGACAATCGTCGTCACACCTCTCAAGTGACCATCGAGAGCATCGAGCAGACTCTTCTCAGTAGGCGCGTCCAATGCGGAGGTGCATTCATCAAGAATCAGGACCTTAGGACGTTGCAAAAGCGCACGCGCCAGTGCTACTCGCTGACGTTCACCGCCAGAAAGTCGATTGCCTCGAGGTCCGAGTGGCTCATGCAATCCATTCGGCAGTCTATTTATAAGCGTCTCCAACTGTGTAAGTTTCGTAACGGTGTACAACTCTTCCTCAGTCGCCGCGGGGTTTCCATAAAGCAAGTTGTCGCGCAAACTCACATCGAACAATACAGGCTCCTGGGGGACGAAAATCACCGACGATCTCAGACTTTTGAGAGTAATGTCGCGGACGTCCAGGCCTTCGACTAAGACTTTGCCGGCGCGGGGATCGTACAAACGCGCTACCAACCGCGCGATGGTGCTCTTGCCGTTACCACTTGTACCAACCAGCGCCACGCGCTCACCAGCGTTGACCTGTAAGTTAATTGCATTAAGCACAGGGCGGTCGGAGTTATAACTAAACGAGATGTCCTTCAGTTCAATTGCTCCTGAAGTCTCTGACTGCAACGCCAGGGCGCCCGGTCGATCTCGAAGAACGTTATCGGCATCCGTTATCTCCATTAGACGACGCGCGCTAGCTCCGACGCGCTGGATTTTTGAGTAGATATCGACGACGCCGTAGAGCGGAATAAACAGTTGCAGGATGTACCCATAGAATGCGACCAGCCCACCTGGAGTCAACGTGCCTACAATCACTTGATAACCGCCGTAACAAAGCACGCCGGCCATTCCGATTACGATAATCAAATAAAGGATTGAACCAAAAAACAGTTCTGTGACGCGGCGTTTTACTTGCGCTCGAACCGCGCCACTCGAAAGGTGAGCGAACCGCCGTGCTTCTCGTTGTTCGCATGAGAGCAGCTGCACCTGCACAATCGCGGAAAGATGCTCTTCCAGAAAACCGGTTACCTTTCCGGACTGCTCTTGGACGGAATCTGAAGCGTGACGTAACCGATCGTGAAACTGCCGCCGCAATAGTATGAATACAGGTACGAGCGGCAATACGAGCGCGGCGAGCCTGTAATTGATCACTAACATCGTCGTCATCACCAGCGTGAAAACGGTAACGATCCGGAGCGCGCTCGGAACTACTTCGCCGCTGAGTGTCGCAACCTGGTCAACGTCGACCTGAAGACGGTGCAACGTGTCGCCTAAAGGTCGGTTGTCGTGATACTCGGCCGATAGACGCTGCAAATGACGCAGCAGTTTGAGGCGCGAGCGAAAGGTCATCTTTTGAACTGCCCGAAAATTGAACAATGATGCGAGGCTCTCGAATCCGAGTCTTCCCATGTAGGTCAGGAACAGCGCTGCCGCAATTAAAGGCAACCAACTGATCCGTCGTTGTGGAATCACGTGATCGATTAGTAGCCGAATAATCAGTGGATCGATGAGAAGGAGGATGCTCGTAAAAAGGACAAAAACATAACTGCCGACGTGCAGACGCAGGAAAGGCCTGACCTGTTTAAGGAGCCACCAAACCTCGCGTGATCCGTTTACGGGCATCAGTTCTATCTCGTTATTTTCCGATCCGCATCTATTTCCGACCATTCCCCCGCTGAGACTCGACGTCAAAACAGTTCGTGCTGTAACCAACAACGCGTCCGACAATCTCCGCCTCCCTTGGAAACGAGAAGCGGCGTACGCTCGCGGGCGATGAAGGATGCGGAATAATCAGCAACTGGTTACCTTGCAGCTCACACCAGCCACACGCATATGCCGCACGCAACTCGACAAAGAATATGGGTCGCTCGTATTCGTTGCTCCAGACACCATTCGTCAGCTTGTTCTGATTGGTGTCGATCTTCAAAAGCGCACCCGGCCGGATCATCGGGTACATGGTGAGGTCAGAAATTCCGAGATGCGCGTAAAGAATGCCCAATCCGTTATCAGCTAATTTGCGCTCGCCGTTCGCTCCGCCTCCCGAGACGAGACTCGTCGATTGCGGCGCATCGACTGTCGCCGGTAAGAACTGACAATTTCCGTTGTTGCTCTCAGGCGCCTGCGGCATCAACTGTGTCAGGTGTGGTTCGGCAATAGCTTCATATTTCTCTTTGTCGTCGACGTCGACGTTGTAGAGTCGAACCAGATCGAGGAAGTTTGCGTGGTAGATCACGCTCAAACTGAAGAGCTTGCAGATGCTTGGCTCGCTGACGCCCTTTTCGAGTTGAGCAAGCCACCCATTCGAGATACAGAAGCGCTTATCGCCTTTGACGTCGGCGATTCGGTGGCTTGCCTGTTCCACCTCGCGAACAGTGATGTTTCGCCTGTTGCGCAGGTTCTTCAGTTTTTGACCAGCCGGCACAGTAGCCCTCGGAAGTCGTATGTCGAGAAGTACTAACCTTCTGGGCAAACTTTCTGGGCTTGTCGATTGTAGTGTCGTGTTTTAGGCGCAGAGTTAAGGACTCTGGGGAGCTTAAAGTTGCCGCTACTTTGAATAACTCCAGCTATAAGGACTGGTTTTTAGAATCTGGTGAGTTTACGCGCGAGTGCAATGCAGTTCCAGCAAAAATTTTTTTGTCCGGCATCGCGGAAATAGTGTGTCGTTGGTGTAACTGCAAGCTAAAGACTTCATTTCTTAGTCACTTGTCTCTGCGTTGATTAGCGCAACGTCCAATCCGAGCAACAGTGAAAATACTCTCGCAGCCTCGCTTGTCATAAGCGAAAACCCACTGCAGCCGTTGACGCGTGATCGTTAAACAGCTGACGTGCTGTCAGTTACGCATGAGACATCTGCCCTCATTTGTTCCGTTTCCCGGATTATTCTCTTCATGAGGGATAAAGCACGCCGACTACCTGACCAATGATCGTTATCTCAGCACGATCAAATTCTTCACGCATGTTTCCGGACGCGGGATGCGGCACCAACAGAATCTTGTCCTCCTCAACCCACTCAAGGTAAACACACGTAAGTCCATTCGGAGTTAACACGTAGAACAACTCGCGCTCGTGAAAGCTCAGGTTTTCAGCCGGGTGCACCGTGTTCAAAAGTTTATTCACTAACACGCGACTGCCCGGCGGAACGATCGGCGACGCATTGTTGTCCGCGTCACCAACCACAACATACGAAAGGTGCGGCGGGTAAAACGAATTGAGGTATTCGACTTCGATGTTCGCCCACCGCTTAACCGATCCATCGAGAAACTGCGTCTCTTCCAGCACCCTACCATCACGCACGATCGGCAGCTTGATGCTTCGCTGTCGCGTCACTGCGTCGATCGGTACTTCATGAGTTCGCGCGCGCGACATTTCGAGTTGGTCCGCGAAACGGCGTTCGGGTTGTAATCCGATTGCCGCGTCCATGTCGGCTTGCGAGAGGTTCAGGATGATTCGCAGGCTGTCGAGTTTTGCTGTGCCCGGTTGGCGAATACTGCCGCTGATGATGTTTCCCAGCGTCGACTTTCCAATGCGCATGTCGCGGTTGTTGTTGAGCTCAGCGAGGCGCTCGCTTTTTGACACCACGTCTTTGTAGCTCAGTCCGAGCAGTTTCATCGCCGACAACACCAGACTGCCGAGTGGCGCTGTCGTGTGCCGCTGCGGCCGCCCGCGCTTCGCTTCACCAGAACGCTTGGTTCTGTCGTCGTCGAGAGAATTCATATGAGCCGTTGGCGGACTGCTACAGCTCGAACGCGTGCGCCGAGACATAGCCGGGGGCGAACCGCTCTCTCAGTCTCCAAGTTTTCTCTGGGTTGGTAACTACTTTGGGAGGTAACGCGCGCGAATCTTACACCATGAGGTCCTTTTTGAGAATAGATTACGCGTTTAAATCAGACTCAGACTCATTTCATCGCGCAGGAGGTTTTCATGTACCCGCCACACCTCTCAGCCAGATTGTTCGCATTACTTCTAACTCTGTCTTCTTCTATACCAATCGTCTGGGCTGCACAAAGCGAGCTCTACTCGCTTCAAGTGGGCAAACCAATCGAACGTACGCTGAGTAAAGACGAAAAGCATTCGTACACACTCACTCTCGCCGCGGGCCAATTCGCAAACGTCGTCGTGGACCAACGCGGCGCTGACGTCGAGGTTGCTGCGTACGGACCAGACAGCGCGAAGATCGTGCAAGTGGACAGTCCGAATGATAACTACGGTCCGGAGTCACTTTCGTTTCTGGCCGAAACTGCGGGAACGTATCGAGTGGAAGTGCGAGCGCTGTGGGCTCGCAACGCAACTGGTCCCTACGAAGTGCGACTCGTTCAGTTGCGCAATGCGACGCCGGAAGATCGGAACCGCGCGACCGCGCAGAAACTGTCGATGGAGGCGAAAGCGCTACGGAGGAACAATGATGCTGAGTCGTACAAACAGGCGCTCGAAAAATACCTGGAAGCGCTGAACCTCTGGCGGTCCACTAACGATAAGTTGATGCAGGCTTTTATGCTGCACGAGATAGGATGGATTTACGGAGACATCGGTCAATATCAGAAAGCGCTCGACCATTACGCGCAGGCAGCCGCACTTTATAAATCGTTTCGCGATCCGAGAGGCGAAGCCAACATTCTCAGCAACACTGCGTGGGTTTATGGTGAGCTCGGCGACGACCAGAAAGCTCTCGAGATGTATCTCCTCGCCGATGATCTCTTCCGCTCAACCGGCGTGATCGATTCAACGTCGCTCAGCAATATCGGAGCGTCGCTCATAAAGCTCGGACAATACGAGCGCGCGCTCGACTACCATCTCCGTGCGCTTGAAATGCGCCGCGCTGTAAATGATCGGCCTCGTATCGGGCTCTCCCTCACCAGCGTTGGCAGTTGCTACCACCTATTGGACGATAAACCGAAAGCGCTCGAGTACTTTACAGAGGCGCTGAAGCTCATTCCTGAGGTCAAAGACGACTATTACACTGCGAAAGCGCTGAACAACATTGGCACGGTCTATCGCAAGATGGGCGATTTTCCAAAGGCACTCGACTTCTTGAACCAGGCGCTAACGTTACGCCTAAAGGTCGGTGATCCTCGTGGTACAGCAGAAACGCTGTCGCAGCTTGCACGCCTGGAACGTGACCGTGGAAATCTGACTGTCGCGCGCAAACTGATCGAAGAAACACTCGCACGCGTCGAGATCACTCGCTACAAAGTCTCGAGCCCACGTTTGCGCTCTATGTACTTTGCTTCAGTGCAGCAGCATCGCGATTTTTATGTCGACCTCCTGATACGCCTGCACAAACAGAACCCCTCTGAAGGACTGGATCGCGCAGCGTTCAACGCGAACGAAACCGGGCGCGCTCGCTCTTTGCTCGAATCGTTGAGGGAAGCGAACACGGAAATACGTCACGGCGTCGATACATCGCTGCTCGAGCGTGAACAAAGCCTGGGGAAGTCGATCGCATCCAAGGCTGCGAGCCAGATGCGCCTGCTCAATGGACCACACACTGACGAACAAGCCGCTGCTGCTGCAAAAGAGATCAACTCACTCACCACCGAGTACGAACAGGTCCAGGCTCAAATTCGTGCTACGAGTCCTGAATACGCATCGCTCGTTCAACCTGTGCCGCTTGGGCTCGACGAGATTCAAAAGCGAGTGCTCGATCCTGACACGGTCCTGCTCGAATACGCGCTCGGCGAAGCGAAGAGTTTTGTTTGGGCCGTCACACCTGATTCGATGAAGTTGTATGAACTACCAAAACGTTCTGAGATCCAACCACTGGCGAGACGAGTTTACGAACTCTTGATTGCGCGGAATCAGAACGTGTCGAAAGAGACGCTTCAACAACGACGCCGGCGAATTGACGTCTCAGATTCGGAGTATCCGAAAGCGGCCGCAGACCTCAGTCGAATGGTACTGGGACCAGTTGCTGCTGAATTGAAGAACAAGCGGCTGCTGATCGTTGGCGATGGCGTATTGCAGTTTGTTCCATTTGCAGGATTGCCTGATCCCGGCGCGAGTGACTCGCGCGCGCTGATTGTCGATCACGAGATCGTGACTGCGCCGTCAGCTTCAGTCGTCGCGTCGTTGCGACAGGAGAATGGAAACCGAAGTGTCCCAACGAAGACGGTTGCAGTGCTCGCAGATCCCGTGTTCTCGAATAACGATCCGCGTGTGGCGAGAACCGCGAATGCACACGCTAATGCATGGTCGACTGAATCGGATTTGAGCAACTTGAGACGCCTGCGGTTTAGCCGCCAGGAGGCCGAAGAGATCGCGCGCTTCGCTCCAGATGGATCGAAACTGGAAGCAGTTGATTTTGCGGCGAACCGCAAACTCGCAACCAGCGCCGAGTTGGGCCAGTATCGCATCGTGCACTTCGCGACACACGGGTTGATAAATAACGAGCATCCCGAGTTGTCGGGAGTTGTGCTTTCGTTAGTCGACGAAAAAGGACAACCACAGAACGGCTTTCTACGCCTTTACGATCTCTACAACTTGAAACTCTCCGCAGAGCTCGTCGTGTTGAGCGCATGTCAAACGGCGCTCGGCAAAGAGATCAAGGGAGAAGGTCTCGTTGGATTGACGCGTGGATTCATGTACGCGGGTGCGCCTCGCGTGATCGCCAGTCTATGGCAGATCGACGACCGCGCTTCAGCAGAGTTTATGAAACGCTTCTATCAGGGCTTGCTTGGCGAAAAGCTTCGACCAGCCGCCGCGCTCAAGGCCGCACAGGTCTCCATGCAGAAAGACAAACGATGGCAAAACCCGCATTACTGGGCTGCGTTCTCGCTGCAGGGTGAATGGCGATAGCCTTTGTGGCATTTGAGTTGCGCTAAGTCCCTCCGCAAGACAGATTGTGATCTGGATTAGAACAGAGGACAGGAGTCTGTGTAATGCTGGACCAGCAAGTTGACGACAAAGGAACAGATCAGGAAGAGGCACAAAACATTTTGACAACGTTGCGCGATCAGGGTTTTGACGGCGACAACGGAAAACTCGCGATAGCGCTGGGCAGATCGGCCGAGCAGGTCCAGGCAATGATCAGCGGGGCCGAAACTATTGACGACGACGTGGTGATGAAGGCCAGAGGAATCGCGCATAATCGTGGCATCGAAGTCGAG
>Ga0157373_10000667_pt1 | contig 26797 bp, 28 predicted proteins | sample C65metaG_FD_113460 | JGI IMG/M metagenome (GOLD analysis project Ga0157373, IMG submission 113460) | Corn rhizosphere microbial communities from Kellogg Biological Station, Michigan, USA - C6-5 metaG | ecosystem: Host-associated > Plants > Roots > Rhizosphere > Soil | place: USA: Michigan... | reverse complement strand
CGCCCAAGTGGACGTGCAGCACTTTCACCACTGTTGGCACGAGAGGCGCACCGAGGCTGCTCATGGCAGCACTCACTAAACCGATCAAGACAAGCCCTGGCGCTAGTCCTTTTATTGTTTGTGTTTTTGCTGTTTTGCTCATCTTTTCCAGTATAAGCTACCAGGCGTTTTCCATAGTCAAGAAATGGATGATGTTATCCATCTTTTTATAGATGTCTTAGGACTTATTTATGTATCCTTCCACTTGACAGGTTGCTTCAAAGGAACTAAATTTTTGATGCCATCAACTCTAGAGCTTTTGTTAAAGTGTCAAAATAGAGTTGGCCCTGTGGCACAAGATTATTATTCTCAGCGTCTTTTGTAATCTCTTTCCAGTTCTCTATAGTACGCCACTCATAGGAATCAACTTCACCGTCAAGGTGTGTAATTTCCTCGTCGCCGTTTAGCCTGTACAAGTAAACATTTACAATATCACGCGGATCGCGAGGGATAATACGAACCGAGTGAACATAGTGAAGCTTTGAAGGATTGATAGCAAGCCCCATTTCTTCTTGCGCTTCGCGAACCGCTGCGTCGATTGGTGTTTCACCTACATTAATGTGGCCACCTGCGGAAATATGATACCAGCCGGGATAGTTTGATTTATTTAATGAGCGCTTTTGGAGCATAATCTCCGTTGTCGTGCCGTCCGTCTTCCAAAACCAAATATGAGCGTTACCCATAATAAGGTTAGCGTTGGTATTAAATTCCTGTTTTGAAGCACCTTTACCTTCGATTGGAGTGCCGTTATTGTTGTATACCTGCCAGAGTTCATTGTCATGCATAAGAAATGTGCTTCCTTTATATAAATTGAATGTTGCTACTTGAAATTGCCGAAGAAGCTTTAACGATATGCTTATGATAAATAAAATTAGGTGATTCCGGGAGAGACTGCGTGCCCAGTTTCATGTGAGTTGGTTATCTTCATTAGCCTTTCGCTTCCGCCAAAGTTCGTACTTCTTCAATGAGCGCCTTTGCTAGAGCGGCATGCGCTTCTTGACTAAAGTGAATTCCGTCTTCTCCTGCATGAGCAATTTTGGCGGCGTCAACAAAAGAACAACCGGCGCCGGTTGCGACCTTTTGTAATTCATCGCTCAACGCTTGCGACTTTAGGGCTGACTCGTGATTGTAAAAGTCTGGCACGTAGAACTTGGCAAAGGTTGATGCTTGATCGTCAACATAAATAGGGCTAACAAGTATGATCCTAGCCGGGTCGTGTCTGTCTTTTGCAGTTTTGCTTTGAATGATCGCAATGAGTCCTTCGATAGCACTAGCGATATCCTGTGGGCTTCGATTAAATTCTATCTTGAGGTCATTAGTGCCAAGCATCAAGATAACTACATTGAGCGACATATGGCTATCCAAGCAGGGTTCCAGATAGGTTTTGCCATTACGCCCTGGTTTGCGATTGTAGTCTAGATCAGTGGTACGACTACTGAGCCCTTCTTCTATAACATAGAAGTCTTGGCCTAATGCTTTTTGAAGTAGCCCCGTCCATCGGGTATCGGCCGGGAAGCGGCCGGTTTTATCTGGCTTTTGACCCCAGGTATTGGAATCTCCATAGCAGAGGATGGTTTTGGCCGTTGGATTAGTGTTCATAGTCTATTCTTTCTCCTTGCTTAAATGCTCGTGTATAATCTGCCAGTTATCATTTATTCGTTTCAGAACATTTGTTCCTTTGCCTGCATGCACTTGTCGTTTTCGGTTAACCAGTCCATTTGATCGAAACTGATACATACACACTGATACTTGCTGATCGACAGCAATCCATTTTACATCTGAGATTATATATGTTTCATCCTGGATACTGGCGTAGGTGTCTTCAAAAGCTTTGCGGATAGAGAAGATGTTAATGTCCCCTGCTGCTTTGCCAATTACATAGATGAGGGCATTAAGTTTTCTCCGAGTTACCAATAGTTTTCGTAATCGCCTCCGTAGTTGCATTCCGATCATTCACCAAAAATGGAAATTTGCCTTTATCGACAATTTGCATAAGGCTAGTCGCAACAGCTTCTGCCCTATCTGCCAGGTCAGCTGTAAGTAGGCCTTTGGCCTTTGCTTCATCGAACTCATCTTGGTCAACTAGCTCTGCCTTCTGGCCTGGCATACATACAATGTCGAGATATAGGTCCGTCCATGAAACCGTTCCGTCTTGTAATTGTGCTGGCGTTGCAACATTTACGTAGAGCATCTTGAACCTGCCATCTTCATGAAAATCGATAAATACATTGTAGTATTCTTTGGTATTAAAAATACCAAGGTTACTATGTTGCATGATATAGCTAAGGTCTTTGGTATGATGACGTACCGAGGTGCCAAACGCCGACTCCGTTATTATCCAGTCACCGAACTTACCAATGAGCTGCGCTTCCCAGGATTGGTGGGGCTTGCCATTAGGTTTGAGGGCTTGGAGATGGACAGAGTTTCTAGATCCTCGTCTTATGGTTTTGATGGAAGGTACGGTAATCCATGCCGCCATTGCGCCATAAACGGTTTTGTCTATACTGAACGGCCTGACTTTTTGTACGGCTTTGAGAAAAATGAGCAGACAATAGCGTTTGTTTTTGAATCGATCGTAATAGAGCGGAATGTCGTTAGGATCTAGGCCAATTTGATCACCGTACTTATCTAGTAATGATCGCACCTTTGCGGGTGTAAGTTTGTCGAACTGTAGCACTTTTGCAACCGTCGCTTTCATGCTGACTGGTTCACCCGAATTTTTGAAATAGATAGCGTCCCCGGTACTAACCTTACCCCAGGGTGTGCTGCGGTTGAGATACCATCGTGACTCGATAGTCTTCTGACCACCTGCTATTTTTTGAGTCATGCTCCAAGATTTTTGCATAATAGCAATATGGTGCATAGTTATACTACTTTCTTATCTGACTCGAAGATGCTCTTCATACTGTCTCTATACATCCTCAAACAGAGACACCCGTGATATTATCAAGGATTTCGTCTACTACTTTTTCTACAGGCTGCAATGCATTAATCATCACCGCGCCCATATCCCTGTAACGATCCTGAAACGAGTCGTGCCAACCTAAGATACTTGCAAGTTCATGAGGTGCCTTGCCGAAATCGTGATCGGTCCGGCCGGCGATTCTATTCTTTAGTGTCTCCTTGTCAACAACCAGACAGACGACCTTATCGTACAAATCTAGCATGTCATCCGCATTGGATGGTGAGCCACACAAAAAGATAGGTTTGTTTTTGGCACGGGCGGCAAACGCTTCGACTTTCTGTCGTGACATCTTCCATTCGTGCTGATCATACCATTCTTTTGTGCGGCTGTTCTCATCTTCTGGGCGTTCGACGGCTTGGCCGGTTGTTTTGTTAATCCAGGTAGTAATGCCGTCGTCGTCCGTATCGTGTGCTTCGTAACCTCGGCGCTGTAGTTCTTTACGAACTGAGGATTTGCCAGCCCCTGAGTTGCCGGTGACGTAGGTAAGGGGCATTAGGATTGCTCCTCATGTCTAAATGCAAGCGCTTGCTGTATCTTGGGCGTCATCGTCACGGGACCGTACTTTTGCAAAAATAGCCCTCCATAGATGGGACCAAGGTTTCTTTGCAAGCTCCATACGGCATCGGCTAAATCTAGTTCAGGAGAACCGAAGCTGAGCTGCCCGAAGTCGATATAGCTAATCTTCTTTGATTCTGAAATGAGAATATTCGGCAATGCCATATCGCCGTGGAGTACTACATCGCGAGAATTGGCCTCGGGGAATACGGTAATTACGGGTGTAGCATGGAGCCGCCTGATAGCCTGCGCAAAAGTCTCCACGATTTCAGTGTCAGACCACTCTCCAATGAGTTCAACAAGATTCTTACCCGGTAATTCGCTGAGTAACAGGTAGTCGTACCCCTCTTTTGATTCACGAAAGTGAACTACTTCCGGAACAGGGAGGAGAGATGCGAGCTTTTTGAGATTGTCCCGCTCCGTTGAAAGCGTCTGTGCAATTTTAAGATAGTAGTTAGCGCCTACGGTTTCTATTTTATATACCTCATCCTGATGAGAATGGACGTGTTTCGTAGCTTTAAACGGTTTAGCAAGTACGCCGAATAGCCATTCATTTGCCTTGGGGTCGAGACGGTCTGTAATATTATTCTCCATTTTACAATTATATCGTATTACCGTTTTCTATCATATGCGCGACGTGGCGTACATGAGCAGGCGAATTTATGGGTACGGCACATTCAACTGCCTCAATCCTCAAGATATGATTGAGAATTCAGGTATTAGCACCGCACGTTACGTCTGCGGTGATTGGAGCGTTACGCTCAACGAACTTTGATGTAGGGGAGTCGCCCCTGTTTTCGGTGGGTTGTCTCGGGCTACTTCACGCGGCGTGCGATGACGCAGGCACCCTTGCGCGCGAGGTCGGGGTCGACGCAGCGGACTACCGTGAATTCGTTCAGCCTCTCCGGGTACGGAATAGACTGAGGGAGTCGCTCGACGAACGGTGAGCGCTTGGGGTCGACGAATAGATGGCCGGCAAGCACCATGATGGTACCAACCAAGATCAACAAGGCGTCCGGCTGCATAAACTCCATGATCGCGCGTAGCCAGTTAGCCATCAGACCACCCAGGACACGGATAATCCGCGCACAGAATGGGTCATCCGGATGAGCGGTAATGGCTGGTCCGACCCCCTTGCCGGCCCCTTCCAGTGCGGCGATCGCCGCGGCTGCTTCGGCGCCAGGGGTTTCGCCCATACTCCTTAGCCATGCGACTGCCGTCCTGAACGCACGGGCTCCGCCGATCAGGCGCTCGGCGCGGCCACCTTCCTCGTTGTGGAAACGTGCCGAGAATTCGCAGTAGCTCTTCTCGTCGTCGGTTGTGCCAACGATGTTGATGTGGCCGGCTTCAAACGCCCAGGGAAAGCCCCAGCCATCATACCCTGAGATGTTGTCACCGGTGGTGAGCGTCGCCACGACAACCCGGCCATCCAGCCAGACGCCGGCTTGCCAGTCGGCATGCGAATCGTTGCCCGGCTTGACGAGACGGAAGTGCTCGAACGCGTTGGTGTGACGACGGTTGCGCGCCCTGACGCGTCGGAAGCGCTTGGGCGGCTTGCGGTTGCGGTGATTCTTCAGGTTATACTGGCACCCTGCCGCCTGCAGTTGCAGATCGTTAACCAATATGCCCTTGCAGCCCGTCGCCTGTTCGAACTTGCCCAGGTCGAACATGGGCCAGTCCAGATCCAGCAACTTGACGGTGCGGTTTTGCCTGTCGATCGGGCCCGGCAATGCGAAGACTATCCGCCGCGGGATGCTGCCAAACTGTCGGAATGCATCCTCTAGGATCTGCTCGACGCTATTGAACTTAGTCACGTCGTAGTTCAGCATCTGCTGGATCGGCAAGCCGTTCGTGTCGATTATGCCGATGCGGCAATTTGTTTTGCCGCAATCCACATACATGATCGATCTGCGCTTGAGCGCAGACTGTCGTAGCGCTTTTGCTCGCCTTCGCGATCTCCTTGCGATGTTCACAGTGACTCCTATGCCACTCGACGATAGAGCCCACGGTCGTGAGCCCAGTTCAGCATTTGTGAAAAGTGCTAAACTAGGCCCACGAACTGCGAGCCGTTACGACACCCCTAGGACCTTCTAGGCACTCAGCTGGCGCATCATACTGCCCGTATCCCAATATTCACGGGAGCGAACAATTTTACCGTTTTGTATATTAGCCAAGAAGCAAATTTGTAACGTAAGCTCTTTTGTGACGCCCGCGGGGATTTTAATATTATGCGCGTCCATCGTGCCTTGTACATTAGATGTTGCCATGTACTCGGCACATACCCAATCGTCGTCGGCGAAAATATGCGTTAGTGTTTTGCGACCATGGGATTTTACCGCCATAACTGCGGCATCGCGCAACTCGTTGATACCCCGATAGACTCTGCCTGTTGGTGTGATAGTCATCTCGGCGTTGTCATCCCAAAATGTGAGCTGGCTGTCGATGTCGTCCCTGTTGTGTGCGTCAAGCCAATCTTTGATAATTTGAATATTTATTGCTGCATTATTCATCGTATTTCTCCTTTATTTGATTCTGTTTTTAGCTCGTTAATGATGTGCTTGAGCATGGTATTAACAAGCCGGCGGTGTGTAATAATATCGTGAATTGTCGTATTAATAGTGCTTGCTAGACTGTTTTGCAGTTCTGTCTCAGAGATTTTGCGAATGACTTGAAACTGCCTTGGCAGCTGCTTTACGCGAATGATAACACGGCGTTTGTCGTTAGGGTCGCGTGCCCTACTAATAAATCCGCCCTTTTCAAGCCTAATGAGCGCCGCAGTTGTTGCGCCCGTTGTGAGGTTAGCGATCTTGCTTACTTCGCTCGCTGTGGCAGAACGGTGTTCGTAAAGAAAAAATAAAATAGTTGCATCGGTGGGATAAAGACCGGTATACGTTGTTGCGGCGTTGTTCCACTCCACCGCAAGACGCATTTCTTCGCGTATAGTAGTAATAAGCTCTGTTAATAATTCTTGCTGTTCTTCTGATGTACTGTGAGCCATGATAAAATAACTTTATCATAAAGGTAATTATTTGACTATGTTCTATTATTCTTTGTATTTTCTAGAAATAAAAAAGCCAAGCAAAAGCGTGGCAAGTAATATCTTAGGTTGTACTATCTTCCGCACCGGCGCTGGGGCCGGTGCGGAAGATAGTGAAGGGGTCAGCCTTCGTAGCGTTCGATCAGACCGCGAGCACGGGCGAGGGTGCCCTCGTCCCGAGCCAGCTGATCCGTCAGCACGCTGACGAGACCCTTCAGAGTGGCGACCTGCCCCTTAAGGGCGTCGACCTCATCCGCGTGAGCGGTCTGCTGAGCCGCTGCCGCACTGCGAAGCTCCTTGTTCGCGGCGATGAGTTCTTCGTTCTTGCGCTCCAGCTCCTCAGCGACTTCGACGAGCCGCTCGAACGGGTCGTCCTCGAACGTTGGGGCCATGATCGACTCCTGCTGCTCGATGGTCGTCGAATCCTCCAGCGCGTCATCGGTGACGGCCGGCTCGTCACAGACGTCAGTGATGCCTTGCGCGGCGACAGGGTCACCTATCCGCCGCACGATGACTCTGCTGGCCCGGGGTGTGCCAGTTCTTGCCATGCGCCGTGCTTCATAGGACGCAGTGTCGCTCGTAGCCATGGCGCGCAGATTCTCAGCCCTGAAGGGCTTCTTCTCCGCATCGCCAACAAACCACCACCAGCGCTGCGTGTCGAGTTCCCCGGCCTTCTCCACCGCCCATGCCAGGCCGAGCCGGCGCAGGTAGTACTTGATAGCCGCAGCCTTGGTGTGAGTGGTGATACCGGCCGCCCGCAGGACGGCTATCGCATCTATCACGACAAGGCCGTTGTCCATGAACCGGGTTGCGTTGTGCGCCGCGTCCTGCAACCCCTCGTAGACGCGCTGGCAGTCCTTGACGAGCTGGTCGATCTCGGACGGTGATGCGGCGGCGCCCAGGATTGACAGGTTGTCGCCCTGGGCAACGAGAGTTGCGACCTCGTCGGTGGGAGGTTGCACCAGTCGGATCTTGAACGTCCTCTTGGCATTCCGATCGCGGACGATCGTTCCCTCCTTAGTGAGGAGTTCGAGTGCGCGAGACAAGTTCTGCCTGTTGGTCTGAGTGTCCGGGATGCCGGTCAACTCGCGCAGCCGACTAGCGACCTTCCCTGTCTCGTCGTGAATGACACCGCCGTTAGCACGCAGCGCTGCCATAATCTGGTTGCGCGTACCGGCCATTTGGGGGGTCCACCTCACGGCAGTAGCTTCGGTCATGTTTTTTTGCTCCCTCCGAGCATCGATTAGACCGTACTATACCATTTTATTTAAGCCTGGTAAATACCACATAATAATTCAATGTCTCTTATCCAAGTCGCCGGTCTGGGGGGCTATTCTAGCCTACATGCATCACCTATTTTGCTGACGCGATCGCCACTAGATAGAGTGATTCCTGTGCGATTATCAGTACTCTACTTAGTTCTGGTATGCCACCTCCCTATCGCGGGATGCTAGAGCGGAAATCATGCACAAAAATGACCCCATTCAAAAGTATGAAACTTGACCAATGCTGCTAGCTGCTATTAAATTTAAGGTTGGGTACTGCGCCTCTGCGTGCCTGATTTCGAACCTAAGAAGGGTATCATGTCCACTCCTGCCCCAAAAGATTCAGGCAACGACAAGAGCAAGAAGGGAAAAAGGGGGAAGGGAAACAAGAAGAACAAGGGAGGAACGGATAACTTGGGCAACTTGGGGTTCCCTACCAACCTTTCCAAGCTGGGCTACTAGTAGCCCACCCCCTCACGGTATGCATTCGGCGCTACCAAGGTTGGCTGTAGCGACATCTTTCTGCAGTCAGCTGGCCTCTGCTCGAGAAATCGAGCGGAGGCTTTCGACCATGGTTTTTACAAACCGCGTGTCTATGAATGCTATACTTTTCTTATTACGCATAAATTAGAAGGTTTTATGGAACGACGAAAATTCGAACAATTAGGAAAAATAACGGCAGGTGCTGTCTTGGCGCTTGGTGGACTTGCGACAGAAGGATGCACGCAAGCTTCCAAGCCGACATCAACCAAGGTTGAATCGTCGACATTACCCGCTGCCCCGACATCAGCAATGCATGGGTCGCCACAATGTGCAAGTGAAGGGGCTCCATCGAATGGTGTATCCGCCGAAATAGAGACGCAAGATGTCCAAAAGGATATTGCAACAAGTTTTAATCTATCACCACGAGACCTTATAGGCACATCGTTGATTGTTAAGGTAGCATGTGCGCGAGTGATCGATGCTCGGACGTATCCAAAAATAGCCGTTACAAACCTTGCCGGAAGCTATAGCAATGAAGGTCATTGTGTACTTGTTCCTGTGTCTAATATGGCAGTGCCGACCACTGATCAGGTTGCTGTGTGCGTCGAGACGGTAAAGTAGATGTTAAAACTTGCCCTAGCAATGCATTGCAACTAGGTTGGGTATGAGACACAATGCTGGCGCATCAGCTACCTACGCGCGGTTTCCATCAATTGGACGTCCCGTACGCTACAGATGGCTTTAGTTCGCTCGCACCGACTATTTCCATCCTTAAAGATAATCCGCAAAAGATATGCACATCATTAAAAGATAGTTAACTTGCAACATAATTGAATCTAGCTGATAATCGTTAACGTAATGTTAACAATTATCATAAGGGACTAGGAGGAACATGAGTAAATATCATAATTGGCGACGCCATAGGCGGCGTCCTGCGTATATTATAGTGGCGATAATGGGCTTGCTGGTTAGTACGGCAACCCCTTTTCTACAACAGACTTTTTCGAGCGCGACAGCTTCAGCCGTAAAGCAAAGTGCAGCTACGACTATCGAATCAATCTGGCCATCAACAGCGGTACCGGCACATAGTAGCTCCGGAGACAGTAATGCCGTGGAACTAGGTGTCAAATTTACACCACAAGTAAGTGGTATGGCTACGGGTGTGCGTTTTTATAAAGATACTACCAACACTGGTACCCACATTGGCCACCTATGGTCGGCAGCGGGTAGTCAGTTAGCATCTGTTGCATTTACAGGCGAAACAGCCAGCGGCTGGCAGAGTGCTAATTTTTCTAGTGCAGTACAGTTAATGGCCGGTACGACCTATATCGTGTCGTATTATGCACCAGTTGGAGAGTATTCTTACGATAACGTAAACTCGTCGGATCCTGGTAACTTGAGTACGACGTACACCAGCGCGAGTGGCGATTTAATCGCACCATCTTCGGCGGCTGCTGGTGGCAATGGCGTTTATATGTACACCTCTTCAGCGAGTGGTGCGTTTCCAACGAATAGTTATGGGAGCAGCAACTACTGGGTCGACGTACTCTTTACGCCTGGTGGAACAGTGACTCCTCCCCCACCACCAACTATTGTAAACATCCATAGCACTGGATATATACCAGCAAATGATGCAGCGGGTGACTCTAATGCTGTTTCATTGGGCGTACAGTTCCAGAGCCAAACCAGTGGCTACATTTCTGGTATTCGTTTCTATAAAGGCAGTGGTAACAGTGGCACCCATGTGGGAAGCTTATGGACTGCTCAGCATACGCTACTAGCACAGGCTACGTTTACCAGCGAAACAGCTAGTGGCTGGCAAGATGTTAGCTTCAGCGATATGGTGCCAGTTGCAGCAAATACGACCTATATCGCCAGCTACTACGCACCACAAGGGCACTACTCTTACACTAGTGGCGGTTTAGCTAGTAGTGTTACTAACGCACCATTAGTGACCCTACCGGGCAGCAGTACTCCTGGCGGTAACGGCGTGTACTCGTATGGTATTAGCCCGGTAGTGCCGATAAACGGTACCACTGGCACGGATTACGGCGTAGATGTTGATTTTACGACAAGCTACGCCGCCCCAACTATCCCCTCTCAACCAACCCCACGCAGTGGCGTACGGGGAAGTGGCTCAGTATTAGTGCTGACAGATCCGAACAACCACTTTTCGGATGACTACTGCAGTGCAATCTTAGCAACCAAGGGTATAGCCTGTGCTGCGACTGATACGGGGAACCTGACGGCCGCTTCGACTCTCGCTCCGTATCACACAATCATCTTGGCTGATGGTGCGCCGCTAACGAGTACCCAAATAAGTTTAGTAAGTACCTGGGTGAGTGATGGAGGCAATTTCATTGCCATGCGTCCTAATGATAATCTTGATTCTCTACTCGGTATCGGTGTACGTAATACCAGCGGTATCTTGCCGGATGCATATATTAAGATCGATAGCACGCAAGCACCCGGCCTTGGTATTGATAATCAATCGCTGCAGTATCATGGCGTAGCAGATGAGCATGCACTAACTGGTGCTCGTGCGGTTGCGATGCTTTATGCCGATGCAAGTACAGCAACGACGTATCCTGCGGTAACAACACAGACCGTTGGCAGCGGCACAGCCTCAGCTTGGATGTTTGATCTTGCACGCTCTACGGTTTATCTCCGTGAAGGTAATCCGGGGCTTGCAGGTCAAGCAGCGACAGCTCCGGGTTATAGCGGCGTTCCTCGTGTTCCAGATCGTTTCGCTCTCGGCTACCTTGACCTTGCTAAGGCTGCGGTACCTCAAGCCGACCTACAAATTAGCCTACTGTCTAACCAGATTGAGACAAAGACAGCGCCAGTGCCATTGAAGTGGGTGTTTCCAAGCTATAAGATTAACGCCAACCATCCAAACGGTTTACTAAAAGCCGCCTTCATCTTAACGGGTGACGATCACGCTTCGGGTAATTCACAAACATTAAACCGCTTTGCAAATGAAACTGCCACCAGCCCAGCCGGATGCAGTGTCGCTGACTGGACCTGTATTCGATCAACAAGCTACGCTTACGCGGGTGCGTTTAGTGACAGTGCCGTTAAACCATACACTGATAACGGCTTTGAGGTTAGCCTGCATGTTGCCGAGGGTGCTAACTGTGCTTCAGACTGGACAACACAAGCTGGACTTGACAGTATCTTTAACATTTCCAACAATGCTTGGCGGACATCCTACCCAACTATTAGCGCGGCTCATTCACCTCTTACGGAGCGCTTCCATTGCTATGGTGCCTGGAATGACTATGCTTCTGTCGCAAAGGTAGAAGCCGCTCATGGCATTAGTGCCGATATGAACAGCGCCTGCTACCCAAATAGTTTGTTTAACGTGGGCGCTTGCCTCTACACTGGATCAGGTCTGCCTGAAAATCTTGCAGACAGTGATGGCACGCTTACGGGTGTTAATCAGTTTGCCACCCAGGCAACCGATGAAAATCCTCCAACGGTTGGTTTGGGTGCATTAAATACGCTGGCAACAAACGCCACTGGTGCAAACGGCTATTATGGCTATTTCACAGTACTTGCACACCTAGATGGGGCGGATATCTCCTCGCAAACCGAGACCAATGTACTGAACGTGGCTGCTACCAATGATATTCCCGTCATCTCTGGCGCACAGGCGCAGACATTCTGGACTGGACGAGCTAATACTACAGTGTCTACGCCAACCTACACAACTAATCAGGTACGTTTCTCGGTCACTAATCCTGTTGCAAATTTGTTAATGCTGCAGCCAACGCAGTATGGAGCTAAAACCATTGCTGGCATCAAGGTTGGCACTACGACAGTTGCCTACGGTACACAAATAATCAATGGTGTTTCCTACGCTGTTTTTCCCGCCGCAACTGCCGGAACATACACTGCGACCTACAACTAGGTAATGCGTTCCTAATTGACGGGGAATCCGCACTACAACGCTGAAACCCTACAAACTGAGTAGCCTACCCGGCTGCTCAGTTTTGATTTATCGTCGCGCTCGCTAGGTTTAGCGATAATTTCTGCTTTGTGGCGAGTGTATTATAAAATAAGGATATATGAATGAGAAAAATGACCAACCGATAATTAATAACCATTTATCCGAGTTGAGTGCCGATCAGCCTATTCCGCCAGCTCCGGACGAGCAGAACCATATAATCCAACAAGCCTTGCCGTCCAGCGTACACTCAAAGAAATGGTTATGGGCTGGTGTTGTTTTTGTGTGTATACTCGTCGCCGCAGGTGGCACTGCTATGTTTTTGGCCTATAAAACAAACCCAGTTACTCCGATCGTATCCGCACCAAAGGTAGTTCCGCCGCTTGTCACTACAAATGCTCCTGCAACGCTTGGGCCGGGTACCTATACAGTTGGCTCTGATAAAAACATTGTCCCAGGGCTCTACTCTTTGTCCCCTGGCTCGCAGCAGTCCGGCAATTTTACTATTATTAGCCCTACCGCAAACCATAGTGTAATGCTGGATGATAATACAGACGGTACGACCAATACAAAAGAGGCGTGGGCGCAGTTATCGGCGGGTGACAAGGTCCAAATATCCGATGGCAATTTGTCTGCTGTTCATTTCAGTGCAGTTGTAACGTCACCTTCCGCACCACTAGCGCTTGCAAAACTATACGACGACGTTTTTGCCGTCACCGACACCCCCCATAGAACAAATCCTGGAAGCTACTTTATTACCGATTCACAAGACAAGGACGCCTATATCTTGATCGTAGACAAAAATCACAATATCAAGTACAATGAACCGCTTAACAGCACAGGTTTTCATGTGACTTTAGTGGACGGCGACCAAATTGCTACGATCAATATGACAACGTATCTTATGAAACCCGAAAATTAGATATTTCACCGACGGCCCACATTCTAACTCCGCCCATATGGCGACCGGGCCCTCCGCCGTCCATGATGTGTGACGCGGGATGTTCTTCGTTTATATTTTAAGAAAGCCGCTTGACAAGTGCACCATAGTGCAATACACTCACTGTAATCATCCTCGAACCGCGTAGAACGGAGAAATGAAGATGGGAGAGGCCCGGAAGGAAAAGAGGAAGAAGCTTCCCCCGCCAGTGGTCGAGGAGAAGCGCAACCCGGATTCGCAGACCTGTGCCGATGACGGCCACCCGCAGACGTCGTTCGGAGTACGGACGGTCAGCGGACAGCGGCAACGACGACCCGAATGCCGCTGTGGCGAAGAGGGTGGCAGGTGGAAGTGACCACCGCCAGAGTTGCATCGACCGCTCATGTGTGAGTGGTCGATGCGACCCATCAAACGCCGAAAGGCCTGATGAATATGGCCCGGAGAGGTTGAGCTTATAAAAGAGTTCCCCGCCCGGGTCTCTTTATGTTTTCAAGGATTATCTCGGACTGTCCATTTTACACCGTATCGTAACATAGGTAGCGATGCGATAACCAACTAAATCACCGTGACATAAGATAGTTATTTACTAAAAGGCCAAGAATGACATATTATACTCTTGTCAGGAACAATCTAGTCGACTGGATGGAGCATGTGCAGCTACGATAGTAAAACTGGCAGTAAACTGTTTGACTGTGACGACTGTGGTTGTGAGAATAGCACTAAGGCGGGGAATCATGACCCACGACCTACCGGCACTACTGTAAAGATCGGCAATCAGGAAGTCCCGCTTTACAAGTGCAAGGGGTGCGGCGCATACATTACCTGACAGCACTCATCTCACTGGTTACTCGGCTACTAGAATAGTCGAGTAATCAGTGAGAATCTAACTTTTGATTCTGATCTTAAACTGGTCGAACTCAAAGTGCTTTTGGCTATCTTGAATTTTTGCTTAAGACCTCAGTTGAGTCTTGTATACGCTTCACTCTAGGGTTACGCAAACAGTCAAGGTAGGCAATACCACAATTTGCTCTTCCGTAATTAACATGCCTAACTTATCTTGTTGAGCGACTACGTTCAACAAGATAAGAGGTGGCTAGAAAGTTCTAGCTTGCCAGAGAGAAGGAGCGTGATCATCATGATCTGCATGACGGAATCCCAGCTCAAGCCAACAATCTTGCTGGCTCCACGCGCCCGTCCCGAGATGGCACTCACACCGATGCTGGGTAACGGCGGCTGCAACATGTGCGAGTGTCCCGCTTTAACGGGAACGAGTACTCCCAGTTTTGCGAGAGTGCCAGCTGCGGGCATGAGCGGACAATGCATCGACTTCCGGGACACGACTGGTGAGGACGTTTGCGCCACAACAGCCCTGATATAGGTCGGAGTGGGTGGAGGCCCTTGTCTTCGCCCACTCCAACCTAGACTTCGCCGCCTCTTATTATCTAATGGCTACGCCAGAGTAAATTCGATTGAGTTACACCTTGTTGATTGATTTTGTTTTTATCAATGGCCATTGTACGAGGGAGGCTAGTAGTGAGGTCTTACTCTTGATCTATACGCCCCAAGATACTCATACCTCAGGGTGCCCATTTTATTACAGGTCAGTACTTTGTGGTAGAGGTAGCCCATGTGCAGCCTCAGTGGTAACGCTTGGGCTAGGTGCGTAGTTGAGATCTGCGCCTCTAGGTGGTGCACTTGGCGCACGGATAGTTCGCCACTGCGATTTCTACCTCCTCTCGGGGGCGACAGTTTTTAACAGCTGCCGTCGCGCCGGCGCCTTCCAGATCTACCCTACTCATCTTTTTTCTTTCAGGACGTCGATAGTAACCGCCTTTATTATACAGCTCAAGCACTGTACGCATTAAAATCACTAAAGGTTTAATTTGTGTCGATTATTTGATTGGGAGAGAGCCGTCGGTTTATCTTCGAGTGCAGGTATATCCCTAGCACATCCTAAACCAACTGCCCTCTCCGTCCAACACTACCACTAGTCACCACAGCGCCCTACTAGAGAGCGCTGTGGCTCCTTCTGGGCCGGCGTTGCTAGCCCTCCTCGCGCTCGGCGGCAGTCGCCTGACGATTGACTGGGTTGTTGCCCCAGCAAATCTCACCGGGCCGCGCCGAGCACATACCTGTGACTCCTTGTAGCGGACCTGTAACAGTATCTTTGCCTCGTCTTTTTTGGCCGCTTCTGTGCCCACTAGACATCTTGGGATACCCATCATTGCGTAGGTAGTTGGGATTTGACCCTGAGAAAATCTCGAGTCTTACATACTATAAGGTGATTACCGGGTATTAGCAAGTCAAGCATGGTGCACTCAACCAGATAAGTTTTATGGTGCCTCCGTCGCCTCTTCACGAGGTTTACAACACCTCAATCAACAACCGCATACTTCATGATCATCCTATTATTCCCGTATTGCAATTTTTGGTGTGAGGGAAGGGTGTTAGTCATTTGCAATGATTTACATAAAATATCTCCAAGTTGTTCGAGGGTTTTAATTAAAATAATAATGTGGTATAATAGCTTTGGTCGAAATTCGGCACGCTCACTAAGGAGCAGGAAATGGCCAGGTGCAAGCACAAAGTCACGGAGTTCGTCAACGGTGCATGGGTGACCATCACCTGTCCGAAGTGCGCCCCCACTTCAAGGAGGGGGAGGAAGGCGGACAGGAAGGCGGCGAATGCCGAGCGGAGGGAGCAGATACGAAAAAACCCCTGGAGGTGGTAGACATCCCCGGGCGGCATCCGGGAGCTCGCCACAAGAGGTAGGACGCCCATCCGAGAGGCTGGAGCTATGGATCGTCGGAAGCGACACCAGCCTCGGCGGCACAAGCCGAAGCCGAAGCTTTACAAACAGCTGATCCTCGAGGGCCACAGCTGCTCGGAAGGGCACTGTACCCCGAAGGGTCACTGCCGTAACCCTTGCTGCAAGTAGCGACAGGGGTGTGCTGAGCACAGGGGCGACTTCCCCTCATCAGGTCCGTCAAGCGCTTTAGCGCTTTTCCCACCGCCGACGCATGGCGCGGTGGGAGCATCACCTGAGTCCTTAATATTATTGAGGGTTGAGGTGAGATAGTTTTAGAACTTCATACTTTTATTAGACTGACGACCATCGCACTTACACAGCTTCTATCGCACTGCTCGTTCAACTGCAGCTTCGGCGTGGATTCTAGCAGTGTCAAAGATTGGTAGATCAGTATCGGTTTGATTAATAAGGAGCATGATTTCTGTGCAACCCAAGATGACTCCTTGCGCTCCTTCTAATTTCAGCTTTTTAATAATCTCCTGGTATTGTTTTTTGGAATCTTCTCTAATAATTCCTAGACACAGTTCATCATAGATAATATCGTGGATGATTTGGCGATCTGTGTCGTTTGGTACAACAACCTCAAGCCCAAGTTCACTGTTCAGACGGCCCTTATAAAAATCGTGCTCCATAGCGAATTTTGTGCCAAGCAATCCAATTTTAGTAACCCCCCGCAGCTTTAATGGCCTCGCCAGTTGGGTCGACGATATAAAACAGTGGAATGTTAATACTATCTTGCACCTCCTTCGCCATTTTATGCATTGTGTTTGTGCAAATCATTACGAAGTCAGCGCCACCCTTTTCGAGGTTTTGAGCAGCTTTAACCATACGGCGAGTAGCCTCGTCCCAGTTACCTATATGTTGCAATTCTTCGATTTCGCTGAAATCGAAAGAAAATATAAGACCCTGAACCGGGTGTAGGCCGCCAAGCTTCCCGCTCTACGTCTTTGATATCCCTTATAGTATAATAGAAAAGAGCTCATTCGGTTTTGGATTATGTCTGGAAACAGATAAATCCAGAGGACGGAAGGACGGCAATCATGACCACGTACAAATCGATAGTCAGAGTACTGTACGTCAATTTGCCGAGGAGTGACAACGAGCCTGTTGCGTACGCCGAGCTCTTCAATGGAGGCAGACTCTGCTCCGATGATGTATTCGCGCTAATCGACGAAGTGTGCACCGGACTGATCCCTGTCGTTACTAGGGTTGAGCCTGTCTTTTCTAGAGACAGTACCCGACTGAAAATCTGCATGAATAGTATCGGTAACGACTCTGGTCGAGCGGTCTATTGGACTACTAGCTTGCGCAGGTTGGTGATCAGCACTTTGATGCCGATCTACACCCGCAAGGTCAATGCCACTGTCAACGTTATCCCTAAGGGGGAACATGACGACGTCAAGATGACCTTGGCGCTAACGAGTGGTGAAGGATTCACAGATCTTGACCTGCAAAATTGCAGCGGCATAGGTGGGATCAAATGGATGGTCGACCGATCGACCGATCAACTCACGTTTGTCGTGGAAATGCAGGCCGGCAGTTCACAAGATGCAATTACCGCGATCGTCAAAACACTCGCAGAAGCGATCGGAGCGATGCTTAACGATCCAATCTGTCGCCTTGCGTGACATTGGAATCGGCTGACTCTACTTGGGACAACGGGGGCAATTCATCTCCGGGCATGGCGGCAACCTGCTTCAGGGGTGTCCGCAACGGGCACCCCCTTCTTTCGAAGAATAGTTATGAACACTGAATATGAACCACAGATAGTACCGGCAACTCCGGCGGATTGCGTAGATGTTGCGATAGTCAACCGAAATTCATTAATAGCAGCATATACTGGCGTTGCTCCAGCAATAACCGAGGAGGCTTTGCGCTACCATACGAATGATGATTGGCTTTCTAACAAAACTAATTATTACCAGAACTGTATACATGAAGGCGCAAAACTATCCATAGCAAAAATAGGAGAAAAAGCGATAGGTTTTGCTTTAGTAGGTCGAGAATATGCACTTTATGTACTACCGGAGTATCACGGCTCGACGGTCGGACTGCGTCTTCTCAACGATGTGGCAACAGAAATTATTAATGCCAAAAATTTGAAGAAGATTACATTTACGGTAGTACCGGGCACGGCAGCTGTAAAGTTTTACGACCAGCTTGGCTGTAAACCAACGGGTCGTGACATCTCTACAGAGTCACCAACTCTTCGTGGCGGGCAAGAACTACCCTTAATTGAGATGGAAATGACAAGAGCCGAGGCAGTGAATTCAAAAAGGCGAATCGATGCCCTGCTGACGAGACGGACGGGGCGGCTGCGCGATAATTCTTAAACTCTGCTTATCTGATTTTATGCCTCTTTCAGACTTATCGGCCTTCAGTAGTGCCCCGTCAACGCAAGTGAAATGATTTTACATATAATTAACTTCTATAATGTAGACTTGTAAATGTTGGTTGTCGCTGTTCCACACCGCGTGGTGCAAATCAGCAAAGAAGGGACTCCTGCAATGCAATCGCAAAAAAAGACACCCCAAAAGCTTACCCTCGTGTACGCACTTGAAGAGCCACCCAAAGAGTACGCAAAGTCAATATTTTTGGCCGGCAATTATCCCTTGACGCCATAAAACCTCTGTAACATACTAGTACCAGATATGAAGTTCACTATAAAGCAATTTAACGAGAAGTTCCCAACCAGCGACGCCTGCTTGGATTATCTCTGGCAAATTCACTTCGCCGACAAACCTTGTGAGAAATGTGACCTACTCGAAGGCTTCCATAAACTCCCGAAGCGCCCCGCCTACCAATGCGAATGTGGCAACCAAGTATACCCACTTGCCGGTACGCCATTTCACAAAAGTACAACTGACCTCCGCACGTGGTTCTTAGCCATCTTCTTTATGACCAATACCCGCTCGGGCATGAGCGCCTTGCAGTTCCAGCGCATAAGCGGCGTGACCTATAAGACAACTTGGCGCATCTTCAAGCAAGTCCGCCTCATGATGGCCGATGACGAAACCCCGCTCAATGACGATGTTGAAGTAGACGAAGCCTACATGCACCCGAACCCGCAAAAGCGAAGTACCGCTAAACCACATAACAGCCAAGTTGTGTTTGGTATGGTCGAGCGTGGTGGCCGAGCACGCATTAAGCATGTCAAAAGTTCCGGTGTTCGTGTCCTCATTCCTGAAATCCAAAAGCACATCGGCAAGACTGCCACGATCTACACCGACGAACACGGCTCGTATTGTTTACTTAAGCGGCGCGGCTACCAACATGAAACGATCAACCATAGCAAACGAGAGTACGTCATTGGCCATGTGCACACGCAAAACGTCGAGAACTTTTGGAGTCAATTCAAACGTGGTATTTATGGTGTGTATCGTCACTGCGACCCAAAATATTTGCAGCACTATGCCAATGAGTATGCTTTTAGATACTCGAATCGCAAGAATAATACGCCGATGTTTGAGCTAGTTTTGGCGAAATCTGGTAAATAAAAAGTTATCCCCCGATACCCAACTTACCTTTGTAATATCCATCTGTTAGAATATCAATACAGTCTCCTTTCCTTTCTATATAAATATAGGAGTGAGAGGGGTAGGCAAAATAACCATACCTACATACAAGCAAACAAAACTCAGCACAGAACATAACTCAATTAATCCAAATCCTAAATATCCAGAAACTACTTAATCTAATGTCAGACAATACGCAGAATACTAATACCAAATTAAACAACCCGGAACCAAAATACCGCAAAAAGCTCAATGAAGAACAAGTAGCAGTCCTACAAATGCTATGGAGATTCAGGTTTGCGAGTAGTGAGCAAATAGCTAAGTTTCAGCAAAAGCAAGGCAGCAAGGCTGTACAGAAACGTCTCAAGATACTGGAAGACCAAAACCTCATTGTCAAACGCTACGACAAGTCCTACAAACTTAAAGGGAAGCCGGCCGCTTACTATTTGACGCCGCATGGTGCTCGCGCGCTGGAAATGCACAAACCACGCGAAGCTGACGAACCAATTAACATAAAGCGTATCTACAAGGACAAAGATGCCAGCGAAGGCTTTATTGAACATTGCAAGAATGTATTAAGCGTGTATCTTACGCTCAAGAATCTTTATCCTGGCGAAAAGCTCTACTTTATTACTAAAAGCCGCCTGAGCTACGAAAAATTCGACTTTATGCCAAGTCCATTGCAAGATGCCTGTATTTGTATTAGAACGAGCAAAGGAGATCGGTACTTCTTTTTGGATATCTTTGAGGATAGCCAACCATTCTTTGTACTCATTCGACGTATAAAGAAGTACTTGGAATATGCCGGCAGTGGTGACTGGGAACAATACGACGAGGATGGTGGGCTACCGACAATCTTGCTTGTTGTACAGAACAAGAGTGTGCATAAACGGCTTAGGAAACGAATAGCCTACGAGTTACGCGAGGGTTACGAGGAGCTTACTTTTGCTACGGCAAGACTGGAGCATATCTTGAACCCTGAGTACAAAGGCAATGTATGGTTTCCAGTGGATGAAGGTGGGGATAATCCGGATGAACTGTTAAAACCCGTAACGCTCACGAAGCTTCCGCGAGCGGATGATTAACACTTCCATTTTTGCAGGGCAAAGGTGGAAGCCCCTGTTTCCTGGTGGGAAATAGGCTTAATCACCAGCGGCCAATTTACAACACATGCGACTTGTTGTAAAATAGAGTAAACGCGTTGACCTGGCCTTATGCCAAATAAGGGTGTCACCAGTGAGCGGCAGGAAGAAATCTGCATAGCAGAAAGTAGAATCTGACGGCAGAGCTCCGTTATCATAGCTGCGACCGTTGTCTGACGGTTCACAAGCGCTTGCATGGCAACATGCGGCGAAAGCCAGGGTGGTACCACGAAATAATTTCGTCCCTCGGCTTGCATAACCTTTTTGGTTGTGTGAGTCGAGGGATTTTTGATTACAATAAATAAGGAGCGGAACGGATGAAATACGACGCACATGAAATAGAAGAAAGGTGGAAGGCTTTTTGGGCAACCGAAAATGTCTTTAGTTTTGATGCAACAAGCAAGGCGCCTCTCTATGTCGTCGATACGCCACCGCCTTACGTTTCGGCAGACCACCTGCACGCCGGACACATCATGTCCTACGCCCAGGCCGAGTTTATTGTGCGTTACAAACGCATGCGTGGCTTTAACGTGTACTATCCGATGGGTTTTGACGATAACGGTCTACCGACTGAGCGCTTTGTTGAAAAGAAGTACAAAGTAGATAAAAGTAAAATAACCCGGCCGGAGTTTGTAAAACTCTGCCTTGAAGAAACCCAGAAAGGTGCGGCCACCTACCGCCAATTGTGGCAGGATTTAGGTATTTCGGTTGATTGGAACCACACCTACAGCACGATCAACGAGCACTCGCAGCGCATAGCCCAGGCTTCTTTTATTGACCTCTACAACAAAGGCCATCTATACCGTGCCGAAAAGCCGGTTATGTGGTGTATACATTGTCAAACCACGCTTGCCCAGGCTGATCTTGAAGACATGAAGCGCGAGACCGATTTTGTGCATATTGAAGTACCAGTTGAGGGCGGCGGTATGCTAACCTTTGCAACTACGCGACCAGAGATGTACCCATCATGCGTTGGTATTTCCATACACCCGGGCGACAAGCGCTACCAAAAATACGTTGGCAAGATTGTGACAATGCCGCTTACCAACAAGAAGCTCCTGCTGACAACCGACGAAAAGATTGATCCGGGCTTTGGTACCGGCGTTGTGTACTACTGTAGCAGCGGTGATGCGCAGTTCTTGGATTGGGAAACTCGGCACCCAATTGCCGATACCGACAAAGTTTACCTTCTTGGTCCAGATGGACACATGAACGCCAATGCCGGTAAGTACGAAGGGCTGACTATTACCGAAGCCAAACTGCAAATTACCGCTGATCTCACCGAGCTTGGCGTAGTTAAAAAAGTTGAGAAGATAGAGCAAGTTGTTAATGTTCACGAGCGCTGCGATACCCCGATTGAATACATTACCAGCAAGCAATGGTTTATCAAGATCGCTGGCCAAAAGGAAAAGTGGCTTGAGCAAGGTCGGCAAATTAATTGGTATCCTGAATCTCGCCGTAACGATTATGAGACTTGGGTAAATGGCCTTGTGTGGGACTGGTGTGTATCGCGCCAGCGCTATTACGGCGTACCGATTCCAATATGGTACGACAAAAAGACGGGCGAGCCGGTTTTGCCGGATATTAGCGAACTGCCCGTTGACCCCACACAGTACACGCCAAGAGGCTACAAAGCTGAGGATTTGCTACCAGAAAACGATGTGCTCGATACATGGGCGACTTCTTCACTGTCGCCGCAAATAATCGCGGGGCTTATTAAAGATGAAGAAACGCAGAAGCGGCTTTATCCAGCAACGCTGCGTCCGAACGCCTTTGAGATTATCCGCACGTGGGACTTTTACAGCATCGTGCGCGGTTACTACGAAAACGGTCATTTGCCATTCCGCGACATAATGATTTCAGGGCACGGGCTTGCCGAGGATGGGCGTAAGCTTTCTAAGCGGCTTAGCAATTATCTACCATCGCAAGAGCTGATCGCCAAGTATGGCGCTGATGCAATCCGCTATTGGGCAACCGGCGCACGGCTCGGGCAAAATCTGCATTTTAGTGAGACAGAAATTGGTATGGGCCACAAGACAGCCGTAAAGCTACACAACGTCGCTCGATTTCTCAGTATGCATATTGAAACTACTGACGACGGCGAGCTGGAGCATGCTGATGCGTGGATATTGCATGAGTTGAACGCTACCATCCAGGGAGTAACGAAAGCATTTGAAGAATATGCGTACAGTCGGGCTCGTGACATATTGGATGGGTTCTTTTGGTCAAAGTTCGCAGACTACTACATCGAGTTCATCAAGTACCGTTTGTTCGGTGAAGATGCTAGCTCAAAAACTGCTGCCATTCAGACACTTAAGGCGGTTTTCTTGGCAGTGCTTAAGATGTACGCGCCGATTATGCCGTTTATAACTGAGCAAATCTACCAAGACTTATACAAAGAGCGCGAGGGAGTAAAAAGCATTCATCTGAATAGTTGGCCGGAAGAAATGGCATTAAATAGTGACTTACATATTGACGACTTCCCGCAAGCTCTGGCGGCTATTGATGAGATTCGTAAGCATAAGGCTGAGCAGCAACTATCTCTTGGTAAAGAGCTCGATAGCTATACTCTAAAAACGCAGCTTGATTTAATAAAATACGATGAGTTGGTGCGAAAAGTCGGACGAATAAAAGAAATCAAACGATAGTTTTTACAAGATAAACGAGCATCTCATTTAAAATGCTCGTTTATCTACATCACATCCTAGCGTACTGTAATAGGAGTTTTCCGAAAAGCGTAAACAAATACGCTCTGGTGGTCGCCACCACCAGAACCACCGTCGTGACCATGCCTAATAAGCATTGCCTCTGCCGACCGTGCATGTGCGGCATTTATCGCTGCCCTGTAAATCCACATGTCATTGGTGCGATGTACGCGATGGTCACCAAATAAGCGGTTGTTGATATCGCTTGCGATTCCAACATACCAGCTTGATTTTAAATCATTCGGGAAGTTTGCTGCTAGCCAGCCTGTAACTTCCCCAAAGATTGACTGATCCGTCATACCTTATACCGAACCTACTCTGTTAGTTATTTATATTTTTGCGATGCGAGTAGCCATCGCTCGACCTTTTGGTATTTGTGTTGCCCGACCCACCCCACGGGGCGCATAACCAACTCTATAATATCATCCGAGTATCGTATTCGCAACATATAAATGTTATGTAATATTGACACGGAGTCACCGCTTATGTTACTATTGCTACATGAGTAACTACAATTCAATCACAGAAAAGGTTACAAAGCTCAGAGAACAAAGCGCGCTTACGCAAGAGGACGTTGCCAAAAAACTTGGCATTAGTCGCCAGCGATGGATTCTTGTCGAAAAAGGCGAACGCGATCTAAGCACGGAGGAGCTCGGCAAACTTGCCGAGTTGTTCGGGATAGATGTCGCCGATTTTTTTGAGGAAATACCGAATCTCAAAAAATTTCGACAGATGTATTTCGCATGCCTTAAATTTACAGCCAACCATCATGGCAATGTGCCAAAGACGAAACTCGCAAAGCTTCTATATCTAGCCGACTTTAAGAGTTTCTTTGAGAACCTAGAGCCAATGAGCGGTGTGAAGTATCGTCGCCTTGAATACGGGCCAGTACCGGATGTCTTCTTTTCTATTACGGACGACCTACTCGAACGAGGCAAAATAAAGATTGAATTGCTAGATGGTGGAGCTCAAATGATCTCATCTAATACCCGAGAGGAAGACTTTAGCGAACTTTCTGAGGATGAGCTTGCAAGTATAAAGCAAATCTGTGAATTATGGAAAGATAAAAAGACCCAAGAAATAGTTAGCTTTACTCATGAGCAGAAACCATGGAGGATGTGCCGCGATGGTGAATATATCCCGTATAGTCTGATTATCCAGGAAGATCCAGAACATGTTTACCAGCCGCTTGCCTAATGATAGCGATTACCGCATCATATTTAGCCCATATGCCGAAAGACATTACATAAAAAGATTCGCCAAAGATTATAAAGGGAAACAATGGACAGTAACTCAGGATTCTATCTTTCAAGATCTCAAGCGCGTCCATGCCCTAACTGATTCGCAACAAGTGGATGAATTAAAGCATGGTGATGATTGCATTCTATTTAAGTACGACTTTGCCGTCGCACAAACAAAAATATCTCCAAAGGCGTCGGGGAATAGATGTTTAATATTTCTCGATACTACACGTCAACTCCAGACGGTTTTACTGATGTATGGCAAAGGAGATTTGCCCAAGAACCAGCAAGAAACATCGTATATCTTAGGTGTTGCTCAAAGTGAGTTTCCTGAACTTTGGCGGCGGCTGAACTAGGCCTAGCGCTACTTAACCTTCTTGTTGATCCGCTTAATTACCTTTTGGAACCGCTCTAGTCCTTGCGGATGATCGAGTTGGATCCTCTCCTTTTCAAGTTTTTTGTTAATTTTTTCTTGTCTCTCTTGATCTTTCTTTTTTGGTTTAGATGATTCTTTATTAGTCATACATAAAGTATAACTTAGATTGTTAACTATGGTTTGAGGGGATAATTGCCTTTTGGCCGGACCTACTCCCCGTTCGTCAGACGTTGCGTCTTGGCGCCCACGCGCTATCGAACTTCTGCGCGCGGCGGGATACGACGGCGTTGTATTCATTCCTGAGCTACGCGATGGTCGTGAACACGACTGGGAAGCTCAGGTTGAGTGGGAGGAACGCTGCCTCAACCTGGCAGACTGCATACTGTTCTGGCTGCCGCGTCAGTTCGCGACGATGCCCGGATTCAACACCAACGACGAATGGGGGGTGTGGAAAGACTCGGGCAAGGCAGTTTTTGGCGCGCCACCACAGGCGGATAGGACCGCCTATCAGCGATACTACGCCAAAAAACTGCTGGTGCCCTACGCGGAAACGCTCGAAGAAACGGTTCGGCTGGCAATTACCGAACTGGGCGATGGTGCGCTGCGCAAGGGCGGTGAACGCGAGGTGCCCTTGCCTATTTGGCGAACGGCGTCGTTTCAGCAATGGTACGAGGCGCAAAAAGATGCCGGCAACGTGCTCGTCCATGCAAGGCAAGTCTTTGCGTACCGAGCACGCCGCAAGCAAGTCATGTACCTGTGGACTTTGCACGTTGATGTCTATGTACGTGCCGAAAAACGTCACAAAGCAAACGAGCTGGTGATGTCTCGTACTGATGTAGTGGCGGTGCTGCTATACCAGCGAGGAGCTACGCCAAGAGATACGACTATCGTGATGGTGCAAGAGTTTCGTTCGCCCGTTTCGAATAGCGACGGGCTAGTGTGTGAACTGCCCGGAGGCTCAAGCTTTGACGAAAGTCTGAGCGCGCGAGAAATAGCCGCGGATGAAGTTCGAGAGGAAGCCGGGTTGAGTATTGCGCTCAATCGCCTGGTATACCACGGCGAAGCGCAGCTTGTGGCGACCTTTTCGGCGCATCGGATGCGGCTGTTTTCGGTGGAGCTTACGCCGGAAGAGCTTGCATGGGTCATGGAGCAAGCAGCCAGCGGTGCAACCTTCGGAAGTGACGCCAATGAGCGCACGAGTATCAAGACTACTACCGTCGGTGCCATAATGGCAGGAGCCGCGAGCGCGACAGAGCGCGTGCGCAGCGTCGACTGGTCGACGATCGGTGCAATCTGGACTGTGCTTGACGAGATTTACGCACAGCACTAGTACCCAGCCCGGAGAGCGGTCGTTCTCCGGGCACTTGAATTAACCCCGTATTATCATGTATCTTAATTCAAACGAGTGGCGACCATGTACGGTCGCCACTCGCTGTGGGGAGAAACCCCTCATTCCTGGTCACTCCCCTGCGCCTTTCAGCTCCTGTGGGGTCTTGAGGAACACGTCGTATTTGCGACCTGGACGGCCACGTACTCGCTGGTTATATCATATTTATAAATACTTGCCACGCATCAGGTAATGAATGCGCTGCATCGAAAGTAAATCATTCAACATCGTTTAATCGTATTAATATTTCCTCCGCCCCAGTTGCCCTATCGTGCAGCATTCTGTTTATGTTACTCATAAAATCATCATGACTAATTCCATCTTGCAACATCTTTCGAAGCTTGTATCTTTTTGGAAAATTGAGCTGTCCGCGTAATTTTAATATTAAT